>ENA-UACB01000036-UACB01000036.1-human-gut-metagenome-genome-assembly--contig:-NODE-36-length-38982-cov-7.784828_pt1 | contig 38982 bp, 47 predicted proteins | sample MGYA00243873_ERZ654213 | MGnify/ENA primary metagenome ERZ654213 (study PRJEB26926, sample SAMN06165218) | human gut metagenome | biome: ENVO:00009003; feature: ENVO:2100002; material: ENVO:00002003...
CTCCGGGGGTATGCCGCCCCGAAACGCCGGAGCAATGACCCACGCCGAGCCGGACAGCGAGGAAAATGCAGCTTGAAACGCCGAACGGCTGACAATCGCAGAAAATCTTGAAAAACTTTCGCAGAAACTCTTGACAAGTAAATGCGAATGTGCTATAATGATACCGTAAACAAAAGAGAGCGCACCCGGAAGCCCTGAGAAAGCAAGACCGGGAACGCTCACACAAACCAACCCACGCCGGGCGGCTGCTCCTCCATTATAGCACAAACCCGGCACAATTACAAGGAGGAAACACCATGAAAAAAACAATGTTGACTTGCGACACCCTCGACCGCTTCGAGAAGTTCATCAACCCCGAAACACTGACCGCCGAACAGGTGCAGGAGGTCGAACACCTCGCATATTGCGCCAACATGGGCGTAGAGAGCAAGGAAAGCGCATGGACTCGCTTTTGTGAGCTTGTCAAGCACTTCTTAAACTTCGACATCATCGACACCGAGAGACACCCGAACATTAGAAAGGCAATAGCAGACCACGAAGCCGAAACCCTTGACAAGTTCAATCAAGAGATTGAAACCAAGACCGCCGCCGACATCCTCGCAAGTTGGTATTTGAAGCAGTACACCACCCCGAAAACCCTTGAAGCCATCAAGAACACCGCACCCGAAGAGAAACCCGCCGCCGACATCCTCGCCAAGATGAAGGCGAAGAAGGCAAGAGAGGAAGCCAAGAACACGGCGAAACGCCTTGAAGCTCTCGCCCTTGCTGAGTCCTGTAAGCTGCCCGAATCGGTCAATATTTCGGTTGAGTTCACCCGCTCCCGCACATGGGGAAGCATCCCACACGCCACCATTACGGCAGAACAGCGGCGCACCTTCGGAACGGCGAGCGGCTGCGGCTATGATAAGGAATCGGCGGCAATTGCTTCCGCTATGAATCAAAACCCCGAAGTTATGCGGATTCTGTACGACCACGCCGAGAGCGGCGAGGGTTTCCCGTATTCCGTCCATACTTTCGCCGGGCTGCCGTCCTTCGATGGTGGTTGCGGGGTCTCCTGTTTCCGCTCTGTGTTCGAGGCTTGCGGCTATGAGTGGCGGCAGGTCGGCAACGGTAAGACCTTCAACGCCTACGCAATCACCCGCAAATAACAACGAGAGACACCGAGCCGGGGCAGTTCGTCCCGGCTCATTTCGTAGGAGGTGAAACCATGCCGAAAGAATGGAAAACGCCCGGAGGAACGGCGGCGGCGGTCTGTCTCGATATGCTCGAACAACCGCATTTGCTCATTGCAGGAAGTACGGGAAGCGGTAAAAGCGTACTTTTGAACACGCTCATTTACACCGCACTTTACAAAGCCCCGCACCGCTGCCGCTTCATCCTGATAGACCCGAAACGGGTTGAACTTATCGACTATAAGGAACTACCGCACACGCTCATATATGCGAGCGAGCCGCCCGACATTGCCGCCGCTCTGGTGTACGCTGTCGAGGTTATGGAAGAGCGATACAAGCGAATGCAAGCCGCCCGACAGAAGAAAAGCACCGAGCCGGACATATTTGTTATTGTGGACGAGTTCGCCGACCTCATGACAACACAGAAGCGGGAAACCATGCCGCAAATAATACGCCTTGCACAACTCGGAAGAGCCGCAAACCTGCATTTGATTATTGCCACCCAACGACCGACACGGGACATTATCAACGGTCAAATCAAAGTCAATCTTGATTCACGGGTTGCGTTACGGTGTCCGACCGCTCAGGACTCCCGAAACATCATCAACACCAAAGGAGCGGAAACGTTGCCCCGCTACGGTTTCGGGTACTACCTCACGCCGAAGGGCTGCGAGCTTATCAAAATACCCATGACACCGCCCGAAGCCATCGCCGAGCGGGTGCAATGGTGGGAAGCTCAGAAGCCGCATAAATCCATATTTGACCGCATAGCCGCCCGGAGATAATGCCGGGCGGCTTTCCTTATGCCCTCACGGAAGCCCGCAGAAACGCCCACAGAGCCACGCAAGGCGGCAGGGGTATAGAGATACTACCCGACACGCAAACGCCGCACAGAGAGCCACAGAGGGCGCACAGAGCTGCGCCCGAAAAACGACCGAGAGACCCACCCGGAGCAGCACCGCCGCCCGAATGGGTCTCTTTTCGTTCACTTTTCGTTTTATTTCGGCGGGAGTTAGTCGTGACGAACTTTGCCGAGCTGATTTTCGACCTTCTGAAAAATCCTTTCTGCGGGTTTTCCGAAAATGAAAAAGTTATTTTTCTCAGCCGTTTTCCTCACCGTCATCGGATGGAAGTTCATCAACCACCACGGAATCAAGATAACGCTGTCGCACCTCTTCCGGGTCTCTTGCTTCACCGAGAGGGTTGTTCGGCGTAACAATGATGTCCTGCTTGTCGGCATAGCCGAAGTGATTCTTTCCGAGGAAGATTCCAACGACCGGGTTAATCTTGCCATCGACCATCCAATCTTCCCACATTTCTTCGAGAATTGCCCTCGCTTTTTTTATAATGGGGGTGTGGCTGCGTTCTCTGCATTCGCCAACTTGCCATTGATAAAATGTCTTTCTCTCAATACCAAGTGCATTACACATCCCGGAAACAGTCGGCTTGATGTCATCTTCTACGCAATGATTGAAGTACCAAATGATACGCTCTTCGACCTGTTTCTCATCGGATATATCAATCACGGGCAAGTCCCAACTCGCAAGAGCGTGTCGCAAATAGCGACCCCTATCCCCCGGTAAAAGATTTTCGTTTCCGTTCCAAGAAAGGTCTTTCCTTTCATTGCCGCCTGAGCCTTTCGGTCTCCCTCTTTTTGCTACCTGCTGACCGATGTCAGTCAATTCTTTGTCTTTCATCTCATATGCTCCTTTCTGCCTGTCGGGTAGAGTGGGTAGAGGAAAATCGGCTTTTTCAGTAAAGTCCTCTATATAGTACTCTCTATAAGACACTTTATAGAAAAAAGCTAATTTACTCTACCCGCTCTACCCAAAACGCTCGCTAAACAGGCTTTGTGAATAATTTATGAACAAGTTTTCAGGGAAACACCATCAAAAACAGTGTACCCATGTGATACCTTCTTACCGTTGTGCCATTCCGGGTGTTGTTCAAGTCCGGCATTGAACTTTTTCGATGTGCAGACATAATACCCATTACTCTTACACCAAATCTTATAGGCATCGAATAGGCTCTTTGCCCTCGTGCTTGCATCCTCATTTCTCTCGCAACGCTCTTCAAGGAACTGCAATACAAGGTCATTGTCACGCTCATACTGCTTGATGACTTCCTTCATCTTCTCGGACATTTTCAGTCCGAAACGCTTATAACGGAAGTACCCTATCACGAGCCAAGTGAAGATACCCTTCATCGCTTCGGGCGTTCTGAAAGCATCTTTCAAGCTCTCGTCTCGCTCTTCCTCCGTGAAGTGCCTGTTGAACTCGATGACTCTCACACGGTCGGAAGCGAACAGAGATTTATCCTGCACACTCGGAAGGTCGTTGCAGGACAGCCACATTGTGAACTGCGGGAGGAAGGTCATCATGCTCTCGTACAGATTTCGAGCAGTTATTTCCTCGCCGCCTGTGAGCTGCTTGATAACTTCTTCATCGAGTTTACCGTACTGATTGCTTTCTGCCATTGTCACAAACCGCTTTCCTTTGAGGGCGGCGATTGTAGGGGAAGCTGCTTCTGCGTTCTTTGCCCTGTCGGTCTTACAAATAATCGACACGGGGGAGACAGAAGCATAATCGCCGAGCAGGTGGTGAATCGTTCCGAGCAGCGTTGACTTACCATTACGGGTCGTTTTGCCGTGAAGGATGAACATACACTCCTCTTTGGAAGTACCGAGCATGGAGTAGCCTAACGCCCGTTGTAGGTAGTCAGCTTTCTCTTTGTCGTTACTCGTAACTTCACGGATGAACTCTTCCCAACGCTCACAGCGAATGTCATCCTGCATGGTATACTCAAAATTGGTCTGCATTGTGAGATAGTCACGCCAATCGTGTTCTCGGAAGCTCATTGTCTCCAAGTCGTATGTACCATTGAGACAGTTGATGAGGTTAGGGTTTGCATCGAACTGAGATGCTGAGATGGGGTAGACGGAAGCAGCATCCTTCATTAGTCTGTCACGGAAACGCCTATCCCCCATCTTATTTACGAACGCAAAATAGCTTTTGCGCTTTTCCTCATCGGTAATTTCTCCGCAGTATAAGACCATCAAACGAGTGAACTCCTTGATTTTCTCAGCCACAAGCAGAGAGCCGACATCCTTACGCCATGCACCGTTGTCGTAGGTGTACCACGACTTCGCTTCCGGGCAGTACCGGGTGTCGTTCTTGTAACACTCCGAGAAGAGTTCTGCCATGCCGCTTTCATCCCATGAATACCCGCTGTTGTCGAGCTGCCGGGATTCCGGGTGAGCGTTCATAATGTAGAACATCTTTCTCGAAAGCTCTTCGGATAGGATGAGCTGACCACTTTTCAGTTGGAACAGTTCGGGAGTTACCTCAGCTATCATTTCTTCGCTCATTTTCATTCACCTCCTCATATTCAAATAACCGTCTGCCACAGTTCGGGCAAAACTTTGGATGATAGCTTGCTACAATGGTGTTTCTTTGCATTTGCTCATTCCATGCTTCGACTTCGATGCTTACGGGGGAGCGATTCCCGGAGTTGATAGATAAACGATAACCCTTCATAGCTCTGCCAACCCCAATGGAAGAGAAGTCGTTGTCATCGGTTAGCTCATCATCCACTCGTGCGTTTACACACATGAAGCAAGGCTTAGAAGGATAGCGTTCTAACTCTCGAAGTTTTTCTTCTGCGGCTTCTCTGTCTTGCAATATTCGTCGTTGAGACAGTTCCGAAAGCTGTTCATCAACGCTTTCTGTAAGAGCGATTAAAGTGTCAACGCTCATCCCTTTTTCTGCAAACTTGACTTCAAAATAATGCATCCAACAATCGGCTGCATCACACTTGTTGCAATGCTCCTCACACCAAACACAGTTCTCTTCGGAGTTGTGTAACTCCTCCTCGCATGGAGAGAAGTTACACGGAAAGTCGAAGAGTTCTGCGAGCAGTTTTGTTATAAACTCCTCGTTCATTCTTACCTCCTGTACTTCGTAACGCTGTTTGTAATGGTCTGAATCTCACTCGTAGGAAGTGGAGGAGAACAAGCGACCTGATTTGCGTGTAGAAGCTCCTGATAGATTTCTTTTTTCGAGTAGCCCTGATTGTGAAGCTGCCCGGCGAGAGAGGTGAGAGACAGGTTTCTCATCCCTCTCGGTATGGGCGGGTACTTCGGTCTGAGGGAGATTTTCCCGTTCTCCGGCTTCTCGTACAATGGGGAATAGATACGCTGAGAGCTGCCGGGGTTATCATTTTCCTTCACGGTCTCCGGGAAGTACTTGCCGATAACATAATCAATCGCTTCCTGATTTTCTATCATCGTCTCATAGATGAGCTTTTCACCTGTAACGATGAAGTATCGGCTGCTCTTGTAAATCTCCACTCCGTTACCGTTATTCTTGCCCTTGAAGGGTAAATCGCCTTTGAGCAGAATGTGAACACCTCTGCCGCTTCTCGACTTTTCGGTATACGACCGACAAGCTCGCATGATGTCGATGCTCGTTTCAGATAAAAAGCCGTCCTCATCGAAACCGCAGTCGATGTCAATACCTACAATTCCATTGTTGTTGAACACAAACCCGATATGGTCGTAGATACCATCGCTGACGGCTTTCTGCGCCGTCTCAAAATCGCACCAAGTTTCCGGGTTGACGGACGATGCACCTTTGCGTTCGTTGGCTTTCATCGGTATCTTCGAGCCATTCCACACACAGACCCATTGAGGGAGAGCGGTAATGTCGGGTGGGAGATTAGCGTATCTCACAGAGCGTTATCCCTGTTCGGGTGCATCTTCCGGCTCAACCTCCGGGGATGCAACAGCTTTCTTTTTCTTCTTTGAGTATGTACCCTCGAAGAAATACTTGCCGTCAACGCAAATGGGATAACCCTCAAACTGTTTGCTCTCGGTTACTTCGCCCTTTTGGATAAGAGCGTTGGCGGCGTTGATACCCATTTCGTTCTGCACGAAGTCTTTCCCCGCAACCATGATGAAATGGACTTTACCTTTGTTGTTTTTCAGTCTCATCGTTGACCTCCTTGTTCCATTCTTCGACATCTACGCCGATGTCTTTCAATTTTCTCTGACAGAGCCATGCGCCATCATCGGGCATTTGATAATACTCAACGAGGGCTTTATGCTCTTGCTGAAACGCTTCCCAAAACCGCCTGAGCCGCTTCTTACCGAAACCAAGATGAACATGAAGGGTATACAAGACCATCGCATCAATATCGTTTGTGTACTTTCGGTCGGCTTCAACGATTTGACGGTTGATTTCGATGTTCATAGCAAGTCGCTCTTTGGCAGTAAGGTCTGCGCCGAAAACCTTACCCTTATACTGTTTTACTCTCATTTCTGCTTCCTCCTGAATAGGTTGCGGACGAAGTAGCGGATGATGTACCAACATTGTTCGAGATAGCCGACCCTTCGGTAGCTCATCTCAAACCTCGATGTCATCGAAGATGACGGGGATGAGGGATTTGAGTTCGTTGAGCAGAGGGATAGCAACCTCTCGAATCTGCGGATGAGCTGCCTGAGAAGTTCTCAGTTTCAGAAAATGTCTCCACTCTCTGAGGTCGGCGGTCATCACAATTTCGGTTTTCAGACTGTTCGGGAGAACGGCTCTCGCTTCCTGCGGAGAGCAACCAAAGTCGAGCAGGTCGAAGTAGGCAGTCTCGGCGTTTTTGCAGGAGCGTTCCCAAATGTGATACCCCGCTGCGCTCTTGTCAAGATAGGACGGCTCAATGACGGTAATTTCGCTCTGAAAATCGTCCTTCGAGTAATTGCAGTACCGGGTAAATTCCTGACAGTAGGAAGCAAGCCGATGACGGACAATTTCGTGAGAAACGCCCCTGTCACATACGAACTTCACTGAGAGAGAGGAATGTTCGAGAACAGCTTCATGCCCTCGCTTGACAATGTTCCTCACGAACGAGAGGTAACTATCATCGGTGATTTTGTGTTCACTCTTGTAGCAGATACGACCACAGCTTTCAATGTGTTTGAGTATCTGTACCCCGTCAATCGAGGTAAGAATCTCGTGATACGATTTAATGATTTTCATATCAAAGCCCCTTTATGTGAGCCGCAATCATGTCGGCTTGATGAGTCCACAGGACATTCGGATAGCGATGAATCGCTCTTGTGTAGTCCTGCCATTCTTCCTTGTCGGTGAACGCTCCCATGTGATAGCGGATGCACATGACTTCTTCCTCTGTCAGTTGGAGCAGCGATGCACAACGCATAACCGATTTATCTCCGTGACCTTTGAGAAGAGTGTCAGTATTGTACTCCCATGTCTGTTCATCGTAGACAGGACAGTACTTATCGCCATCAACGATTCTTCCCGTGACAGGATGACGGTATTGGTCGATTTTACAGAGGTCGTGAAACATTCCGACAATCCACGGAGAGCGATTGCATTGCCAAATGAGACCGTTCTTTTCGGTGAGGTCAACGAGGGCTTCGGTAACTGCAAAAGAATGGTCGAAAAGACCGCCTTTGTAGTTACCATGATATTTCGTAGATGCAGGTGCATCGAAGAAACCCCACTCTTCGAGCTTTTCCGGGATTTCCGGGTCATCGAGACACTGCATCATGGATTTGAAAATCTCAATTCTGTTGGCTCTGTCCATCTTCGTACTCCCTTCTATGAATGCTCTTTTCACTTGAAAACCCATCCGGGTATCTCTCACGGAGCTTTGCCTTGTTCATTTCAAAAACATCATCAAGCTCCATGCCGATAGCAGCGGCTGCGATTGCCAAATACCAAGCACAATCCCCAAGCTCCTCGGCAATATGCTTTGTATCAAGTTCGTGACCCTGAAAGGTAGCTTTCTTTACAATGTCAGCGACTTCACCCGCTTCGCCACACAAGCCGAGTACACCGTTGATGAGCATACCATGATGCTCATAGTTCATACCGCTTGCCGTTCTCAGAGCTTCCTTCTGATACTCATTCCCCGTCATTGTTCGCAACCTCCATTTCCAGCACCGTCATAATGGCGTAGTTGGCGAGGTCAATCAGGGTGTCCCGGATAGACTCGTCGCTGACTTTCTGCTCACAGCCACGGGAGAGAGTCTTAAAGCGACTGAGCTTATCTCCCAAGCGGATACGAGCCATTACCATTCCTTCTTCGGTGAAAGTTTGATGAAAGCTGTCACCGTAGTCGTGATTTTTACGCTCATAGAGCTTATTGATTTCCTTACAGATACGAGCGTGATGCTCGACTTTACTTGTACTCATTTGCGTGATTCCTCCTATTTTCAATGCCATAATACCTCACTCCCTACCGCAAGTATCGTTCTGAATTGCTCGTACTTTGCCGATGAAGTCTCGCAAGGAGCGAGGGCGGTAGCTGAGACCGCCGCTCGCTGTCAGCTTGCGAGGTGGTGTTGTTTCCTCGAACTCGAACATCACAAACTGCCCGTTGATACAGGCGAGGACACCCGGAGAACTTCTCGTATAGTAGATACCCTCAGAACTAAGGTATTTCGTGCATTCCCTCAGCAGTTTGGATTCTGCCATTGTCAGCCCAACAGAGAGTCGAGGTCGAAACCGCCGCTCTTCTTCGGTGCTGCCTTGCTTGCGGTAGGAGCAGTTTTTTTCGGAGCGGGAGTCTGAACTTCTTCTTCATCAAAACCGTCAGCGAAAGACTTATCTCCGAGACGAATGAAGGTGACGGTCTTGTTCGGGTCTTTGTTGGACGGCTGAACATCATGCTCAACGCTGCACTTGATGTAACGCCCCACAAGGTCGTTGTGGTCGATTTCGGTGAGCGTATAGTCCTGCAAAGCGGTCTTTGCGAAGAAGGAAAAAGCGTTGTACGCACCCTCATTCATAGACCCGTCCTGCTTCATAAGGTTGAAGCGTTCGGTATGAGTCTGACCCTTTGCGGTTTTCATCTTGACCTCCAATTTACCGAACTCTTCCTTGTAGGAGACCTCAATGATTTTGAAGATATGCGTTCCTTCCGGGATGAGGGAAAAACCCTCAGTCAATGCGATTTTAGCCATTTGCTTTATCCTCCTTGTTATTCTTCGATGATGGGAAAGATGATACCGACCAACTCGTAGTCATCTGTCGGAATCATTCCGGCTTTCTTGATGAGCAGCGCATCGGGAACGGGGTTGTCATTCTCATAGTGATACAGAATCTCGGTGATGTCCGACTTCTCGATGAGACCGTAGTCATCATTGCAAATCGGGAGAGAAATACTGCCGTCCTCAGACTGATAGACTCTTACGCAGTCCTTGATTTTGCCGTCTGCGATAGGCATAACAGCCTTTTCGAGAGTGGCATCGACCGTATTGCCGATACCGTTGATGATTCTCTTGATGGTTTCCGGGGCTTCCTTGATGTCGGAAGCGGTTACGCTTCTCACGGTATCGGGGATAGCCATGAGAACGGAAACGGAAGCGAGCCAACGCTTTTCGAGAATCTGATTGGTTTCATAGATAACGCCCTCGGATGCAAGGGACTTGACGAACTTTGTAAACTTCATTGTGTTTTCCTCACTTTCTTTTCTTGTTGGCGGCTGCGATAACCGCTCCCGCAATGACGATGATAAGCTCGACCATGACGGTAACGAGAATACCTGCAACGAACGGATTGATATACATTATGCTTCCTCCTCAATGGCTTTGGTTGTGATACGGTAGCTGACTTTTGCTCTTGTGTACTTAGCAAGCAGACCATCAGCTTTCAGACCGTCCTTGTCGATTTCCGAGGTTTCGGAGCGAGAAACATTCCATTCGTACTTTTCTCCACGGATGGAAACCTTCTTATCGCCGTCCCGGAACTGAGCAAGAGCGTGTTGCTTGATGATGTCGGTAACGACCTTCAAGCGTTTTTCAAGCGGCTCAATGGGGGCAGAGAGACGGTCGATTTCTGCTTTCAGTTCCTCACCCTCTCGGAGCAGAGCTTCAATATCCGACTCAGGGTTGAGGGTGTTCGTGCGAAGTTCTTTCAGAATCTCGGCATCGGCTTTCTCATCGAACGCCGGGGAGATACCCGTCTCTACATGGTCTTTCCACCACTTCTCAGCCTTTTTCACGAGCTTCTTGAACTCAGGGTTTCTCTCGGACACCTTGAAGGGAACGGTGATGGTGTTCTTTGCACTCGGAACGAACTGCGAAGGGTCTTTGTAGTCCTTGTCCGAGAGGAAGGATACAACCATGATGACATCATCCACACCGAGCAGGTAGGCGTACAAAGCCGCTTGCAGAGCATAGTATTCGGGGATGTCCTTAGCCCAATCTTCGGCTCGTTTGGTAGTTTTCATTTCAAGGACGGTGACAGGCTTCTTGTTCTCATCGAAGAGCAGGTAGTCCCACATACCGCCGAAGATAGGCTCATCCTTGAAGAAGTCTCCGTAAGTACGGTTGAAGTAGTCCTCGCCGTAAATATCGGTCGGGGTGACGATGTTCGTCATGAAGTAGGACTTCTTCATAAACTGAGCCTGTTTCGGCTCGATGGTCTTACCTGCGGCGGTGTAAATGGTCTCCTCAAAAGGCTTCTGATAAGTCCTCGTGATTTCGCACCATACCTCAAAAGGGGTAGACCACGGATTCAGACCGAGAACGGTTGCGAATCGGGTTGCCGTCAGCTTCTTCGGTCTCTTCGGGGGTACGACCTTGATTTTGTTTCCTTCTAACCATTCCATGACTTATTTCTCCTCGATGTTGTAGTTTTCGACCATCTCGCCGACCTTCAAAACAAGCTGCTCACAAGCGGACTTCGAGATTTTGGTGAATCCCTCAGTTTTGATTGCTACCTGCTGAATGAACTCTTCCTGAGTGGAATCGACCTCTTTCAGCTTTTTCAAGACGGCTTTCAGAGCCTTGATTTGCAGCTCATCGGCGTTGGCTTCCGGGGCGGTGAGACCCTGTTTGATTTCCTCACGCTTCTCAGTAGAAACGGGCTTCTTCGGCTCTGCTTTCGGAGCGGGAGCATCCTTGCCGGACTCGGCATCAAACGCATCGGCTTCAACCACATCAAGGATAAGGAAGTAGAGATAGCGGCGCATATAGGTGATTTCCGCACCGAGACCCTGTACCTCGTTCATACGGAACTTGCCCGGCTCTGCAATGGAACGGGCGGTAAACTCAACGACCACCTGCTCATCGGGATTGTCGAGGTTGATGAATCTGCCGACCGCCTTGCCATCGGGGAAGCTCGTGAGGAACACACAGTTGAAGTTCGAGAAAATCTCGGTTGCCACGGGGACAATATCTTCAAGCTCGAAGTACTTGAACTCGGCGTGAAGGTTGACACCCGATTTTGTTATGCCCCTACGAAGGAACTCAATCCTTGCCGCAAGGAGCTTCTGCCACACATTCATTGCGGCGGTATCAACGGTTGCTTCGGTTTTCTTTGTTGCCATTTTTCAGACCTCCAATATTTTAAGGATTTGTTTTTTCAAGCTGTTGATTTTACGAGTGTTCTTCTTCGGCGGCTTGATTCCGAGGAAGTCGTTTACATACTTCTGAGCGAGCTTGATGTACCAAGACCTGTCGAGTACCGCAACGGTAAGTTCGTTGGTATTATCAATCATGCAATGCTCAGGGAGACCGCCGATTTTGGCATCGTTACCTTTTTCGGCATGGGTCTTGACGAGTGTTCCGTATCGGGTATCTTTGACGGCATAAACCCGGTTGCATTTTTGAACAGGGATTTTTTCACCGTCAACAATGTGATTGACCTCGGAGTAGAGACCCGATGCTTTTGCCACAAGCTGAAAGCTGAGAAGGTCGTTACAACTGTTGATGGTATCTTCGACCGAGACACCCTTTGCGAAGTAGTCGAGAATCGCTTTGGCAACGATAGTCGCATTGTTGTTGATATTGAACGCTCCTGCCGGAGCAATACCACGCACCAACTGACCGCCCTTGATTTTCGTGCTGCCGTCAATGGCAATCTCGACATAGTTGTTGACATCCTTCTGAATGATTTCAGAGATGGTGTCCTCTTCGAGTTCAAATCCCGTTCTGTCCTGCCATTCCTGACAGATAGCATCGTAGCGTTCGAGGTCATCATCGCTGAGACTTACCATGATACCATCAGTGTTGAGCTGCACGATTTTGAGGGAAGGGCATTCTCTCACGAGATGAATTGCAAGCTCCAAGAGTCGGAGTTGCCCGGTGATGCACACTGACCGACCCATGAGAGGGTCAAACAGGTCGTTGTACTTCGAGAGCATCGCACCGTAGGTCGTGTTTGCAACGAGCTTTAATGCGTTGGCGGTTGCCTTGTCCCCGGACTTCTTCGCTTTCATTCGGGCTTCGAGCATATCGGCATAGTTCTGAGGATTAGGAATGTTTCGGCTGCAATATCCATCCAATGTCATGAGGTGGGGATAATAGCTGCCGACATCACGGTTTCTCAAATGTCTGCCGTTTTGTGCTTTCTCCCGATAGCAAGGAATAGCACCGTGAATCCCGCCGTAGGCGATTGTTACCTCACAATCCCCGATTTTGAAGTTGAGCTTGCTCTTGAACACCTCTTCATCGGAAAGCGAGCGGTCGTAAATACGATTGAAGAAGCTGAATACATCTTCGGGAATGTACTCTCGGAGCAAGTTGTCCGGGTAGACATACTCCCGCTCGTCATCATGCTCTTTTGGAACAGCATCGAGATAAGCGGCGGTCAATTTTGCGTTTGTCATATACAACGCCCGGTTATCGGGAATGCCCTTGATTCTGCCAAGCATGAGCTTGTTTTCGATATAGCTCTTTCTCAGGTGGTAGAGCTTTTCGGTAGCATCAACATCGTGCTTACAGTAGAAGATAGTCTCTTCAAGTTCTTCCTCTGTAAGAGGACGGTCGATGTTGAAGTCAACCTCAGACTCTCGAATATCCATTCCGAGATGGGCTTCAATCGCTTTCAGCGAAAGTCCTGCCTGACAGTCATCGAAAAGGTCGAACTGCTCGAAATAAACTTTGCAGTCCCTTACAAGCGGATGTTGCCATCCGACCTCACCGTGAACGATGACATAATCGTTGAGTTCCTTGATTTGTTCCGGGGTTGCATCCGAAAGCACCGCTTTCAGAATAAATTGGTCGTAGTGCTTATTGTTGAAACCTGCGAGAAGGGGGTCGTTTTCCATGAACGACTTGACCGCTTCATTGTCGTTGTGAATGACCGTGTATTCGCCGCTGTCGAGGTCTTTGAACACAAAGAGCCAATCAAAAGCGAATACCTCGCAGTCGAATATGAAAGTCAATCTATCACCTCCTCAATGGAATTATTGTGATATTCATTATAAAAAACCATTGGAGAATCCGAGCAAAAAGAAATACGCTTTTCTATCAGATTCTTACCATATCTCTTCTTAGGGACAGTTGGTGCAGTCGTGTTTCTCGGTCGGTTTTTGCGATTCCATTCACCACCTTTTGTAACCGATTCTTGCTCCCATCCTGCGGCTTTCAGGGAAACGCCGTTCTCGCTTTCGAGGATATGGGTTATGATTTTCTCGTAGCCCATTTCCTTAGCAATTCGAGCAGCTTTGGCGTATAAGAACGAACAAACATCCTTTGTACCATCGGTGCAAAGACGGACAACTTCAACTGTTTTTCCATCATCAAGATTTCGAGAAACAGGTCTGCCGACTTGAACAACGCCAACTAATTTACCGCCCACAACAGCCCCAATACAAAACTTATCTCGATAAACAGGAGCATGATGACGATGTAGTTTAGCCACAAACTCATTTGCAGCGGAGAGTTCAAGCGGAATAGCGTGTATTCTCATCCGTTTGCCACCTCCTCAGCCGCTTTTTGCTCAATGAGAGGAAGGAAATACTCATCCTCACCACGCTGTCGAGCTTTTACGGCATCTTCGAGCCGATGGTATCTGCCAAGATGAATCCGCTTGCCGTGAACTGAGATGTACGCTACCCACATCTGACGGTGAGCATCCCACCATACGCCCTTGTACCCGCTGCGGTTGTTCTTTGGAGGAACATTGCTTTCAATGACTTGAAAGTTGGTATGATACTTCAAGTTCTCTTTCACGCTCATTTTGTGTCCTCCTCTACAATGTAACATCCGTTTCTGCGATAGGTGGTGCATCTTCGTTTGAACGATTTGACAAGGTACTGACTATCATCAACAAAGTCGTAGCAGACAGGCTCTTGTTTACCTTCGTGAGTTCGAGCGATACGCCCGATACTCTGAGTGATTACGGCGTAGTCCTTTTGAGGGGTTGCCATATAAAGCCGCTCCAAACAAGGAATATCGAGACCTTCTTTGGCGAGAGAGTAAGTGGCAAACAGGTATTTCTTATTGCCCGTCCGCATATCCTCAATCGCTCTTTCACGCTCTGCCTTGCCTTTTTTGGTTGTCATCTTGCCACTTATCATCACTGCCTGTCTCCTCATATCAGAGGGAAGCGTATTCATAAGCGTTTCGAGATGTTCCAAACGGTCGGACAGAATGAGGGAAGAGTGTTCACTCTCGCTGACTATCCATGAACTGATTTGATGATTTCGCTCACCATTTTCGCAAAGATAGGTAATGAGCTTCGTATAGTTGAGAGTACCGTCAGTGTTGATACACTCTCTTCCGAGCTTTATCCCGGTATAGATGGGCTTCACTCCGACCTTCATAATGCGGTCTCCAACCGCTTCATCGGGGACTGTGTAAACCACCTGACCGAGTAAGGCGTAGGTTGCAGCTATCATCCCATCAGACCGATGAACGGTAGCAGACAATCCGAACTTATGTCGTGCGGACAAGCTGTTCAGTACCTTGTAGAACTGAGTCATCGCCGTGGGTGTCCCGGAACATCTGTGACACTCATCGACTATGATGACATCCCATAAATACTTGTATTGAGCAAGGTCTAAGCGGCACATGGTCTGTATGGTTGCGAATGTGATACCTTTTCCGATGCTCACCTTACCCTCGGTGATTGTTCCGATGAGTGATTCCTTCATGTATTGTTCGGCACGAGTTTTGCTTTGGTTGAGCAGGTCTTTCGTGTGAGTCAACCACAGGGTTCTTCTGCCGAGCCGTTCCACGAGAGATATTCCCATCTGCGTTTTTCCGCTTCCTGCCGGGCTTTGAAGGATTCCATAGTGCTTTGCAAGCACCTCATCGACCGCCCTTTGCTGATAGTCGTATAACGGCACTCGACACTTGAAGTCTATCGGAGCTGCTTCGGAGAAGTCTGCAAAGGTCTCGACACCTTGCAGCATAGGAGCGATTGCTCTTAATGTGCCGAAAGGTAGGATGAGAGCATTTCCTCGTACTTCGTATAGCGACAGGATTTCCGGGGTGTTTCCAACCCAAAAGTGCATCCGCACCTTCTTAGAATAGTCGGGGTTTCTGATTTTAAGATTTTGGCTGCACCATTGAATCAACTCCTGAGAGGGATTCTCGACTGTAATAGTGCTGCCGACAGTCACCTGCATTTTGCAATCCATTTGTCGAGGGGTTTCCCGTACTCAAATATGTCTTGCGCCGTCATAAATGACTTCGCATTCATGAATGCTCTGATTGTGAAGTGAGGAATCATGTAGACCACCTCAGCGAGCTTGATTGCAAACCAACCATCGCCGTTTCCACAATCTTTCCACAAGCTCATTGAGGAATCCTGATTTTCCTCAACTCTGCTGAGCGGGAATCCTTTCCCGGAGCATACCTTACAGTCGATGAGGTATGCCACCTTATTTCGCACAGCGATTACATCTGCGGGTTGCCCCGCTTGATTTTGAGCCAAGTTATGACACCAAAACCCATGATTGAAGAGGATTTCGCACAACTCGGACTCAAAGCTGTTGCCAAGTTTCCGATTGCTCATCTCATTCCTCCAATCCGAAAATGTCCTCCATGATAGCCCTGAACTCTTCGGCAATCTCTTCCCGGTCATCTTCATCCAAGAGTTTTATCCGGGAGATGAGGTCGAGGGTCTGACCTTCAATATCTGAGCGAGTAGACCTGACCTCCTGCCGTTCTTCTTCGACCTCATTCATCAGTTCTCGAAAGTACTGAACGGCTTCGTAGCCCATGTACTTATCAATCAGGTACTCGAAGTCTTTTGCATCAAAGAGGGTTTCTATCTTGTTATCACTCAGTTTCAGTACTCTCGGCATTGCGGCGAAGCACCTCCTTCAAAAGCTCCTCGGTCGTGAACTCGGAGAGCGAAGGGGAAAGAGATTCCAAGATGGAAGATTTCAGATAGAAAGCGGGACGAACGCCAAGGCTACCAAAGTAAGCATCGTAGCTGCCCAAACAACCATCCGAGTTGACAACCCGAGCGCCGCGGGGGTACCCATTGGACTCAGTGCTATACGCAGTTGCAAGCCACCACCAATCATCGAGGTTAGGGATGACGGAACGGTATTTGCGGTACATATCGCAAGTGAGAAGAAAAATCTTCTGAGTGGTTTCGCCATAGTCCTTCAAACCATCGTCAGAAGTCAGGTCGATGGTCGTAGGGATGATTGCCGAAGCGTCTGCACCGTTGGCTTTGAGCTTTTTAATGAACTCGCCGTTGAGGTACTTGCAAAGTGTACCCTTCGGGAAGTTGTTGCTGTTGCCCTCATCAAAGGGCATATTGCCGATGGATTCCTTAGCGAGAACAAGAATCTTGTCCTGCTCAACATCGAGAATGATGCAATCCAAACCACCGTAGTTGATTACGCTCGAAGGAGCGATTTTGATGTTTGCTTTTGTCATAACGAAAATCTCCTTTGATTTTTGTTTCAGGTTGTGCTATAATGATGGCGGGTTAATTTCCTTTGCCGCTTACGGTGTTACCGCACCGTTGGCGGCTTTTTCTTTGTAAGACTCATAGAGAGTCATTACAGAGCGAGAGTAGTTTGTCGAGTAGATTCCTTTGTTCCATAGGTTTCTTGCACCGTTCGCACCGCAGTTGTACCGCATAAGAGCGAGTTCGACATCACCATCGGTCTTTTTGAGATGTCCTGAGATAATGTAGATACCGCACAAGATGTTTTCCTTTGGGTCAAGAAAGTTACTCACCCCGAGCGTTGAGGACAGCCATTCATGATTACATTGGTTGATTTGCATAAACCCGTAGTCGTTGGTCGTACTCACGACATCTGACCGAAACGAGCTTTCTTTATCAATCAGAGCAATCACAAGCTCCATGGGCACTTCGTACTCCGAACACTTCTCTCGTATGTAGTCCTGTAACTCCTCGGAGAGAGGAACATCGAAGTAAAAGACCTGCGGCTCAGGAACGGGGTCGAGACTCGGACTTGTGATGTCCGGCTGCATTACGGTTACGGTCGAAACATCGGTCTTTGTTTCGGGTGTTGAGGTGTCCTGCGGTTTGGGAAGAAACGCCAAACAACCTATCGCACCCGCCGTCATGGAGAGTAAGATAATTCCTATGAGAGCAAAGCTAAGACTGTTTCTCACAAGCCATCGTCTGATACCGCCATGCCGTTTCTTATGGACGGTTGTCATGTTGAAACACCTCCAAACTTCCATTGATACTTCACACCGTACTTTTTGAAGTACCATTCTTCAAACTCCCGGCGATGCTCTTCATCCTTCAAATACCGGGAAACTGTTTTGGCGAGAAGTCTGCCGATTCTCTTTTTCGTAGACTCCTCTAACGGAGTACTCACTCACAAACTCCCATCTTCGATTCATAGTCATCGAGGATTTCGAGGGAAGTCTTGATGATGGTTTCCGCTTTCGCACCCTTACGAACTCCACGAAGGACAGAACTCATCTCCGTTTTCTCGGTGATAACACCTCGTTCTTCGAGACGATTCACGAGCCAAGCGTTCGTAAGAGTGTTCCGATAGAGCATCAATCGGATTCTGTCTCGTTCTTCTCTCACATGGTCAACCTCCTTTTTCTTAAACTTTGTATACAACAACGGTTGACAAAACTCGTCTCTAATGGTATAATAGTATTGCCACATACCTAATACCATTGAGGAGCTTCGGCAAAGAAAGAACTTGTCGAGGGTGTCTTTCTTGTTGCCGTTTGTTGTTTACAAGTATATTATACTCCCCATTTAGGAGCTTGTCAAGTGGTTTTAGGAAAAATTCAAAAATAATTTTCCCTATTTAGGAGGAGCATGATATGAACAAGGAATTGTTGATGGAGCGCATTACCGCTCTTTGCAAGGAAAAAGGAATCAATCTTACTACCGCCTTTGAGCAGAGTGGAGTCGGAAAGAACTTTCGCAGTAACCTGAAAACCTCAAATCCGAGCGACAAAAATCTGTACCTGTTGGCAAAGTACTTCAATGTCAGCATCGAATATCTGTTGGGCGAAGAAACCGAGGAGGACTTAGCTCGCAAGGCGTTAGGCTTAGTCCTTGAATGGCTTGATGATAACGGCTTTGAGGTGCAACAGGACGAGCGTGATGATTATTCCATCGGCAAAGATGGACACTACATCTATCTGTCGAGTGCCGACTTCACTGCCGAGAGTCTGAGAATCAAAGCCGTAGCAGAACAGGGCTTTGAACTTGCAATGGAGAAGTGGGAACAGAAAAGATTTCCCTCTGTCCACATTGATAGATGCAACAACCATCTCTTCAACGCCATCAATGAAAGCCCCAACGCAACCCTCAACATCAACGGTACAGAGGGATTTACGGCTCAGGAGCTTGAATTGATTGACTTGTATCGAAACTTCCCGCTGAGAAAACAAATGGAGCTGCTGAATTATGCTTTCAACCTGAAAGAAGGTAAGCAATGAGAGTAGTTCTTTATATGAGATATAGCAGCGACCGTCAGACCGAGCAATCCATAGAGGGGCAAAATCGAGTTTGTACGGCATTCTGCGAGCAACAGGGGTATGAGATAGTAGACAGGTACATTGACCGGGCTACATCGGCTTTTAAGGACACGAACAAGCGCACAGAGTTTCAGAGAATGATACGAGATAGCGAAAAGCAGCTATGGGAGGGTATCGTTGTCTATAAGCTCGACCGCTTCGCCCGGAACAGATATGATTCTGCCACTTATAAAGCACGACTCAAAAAGAATGGTGTTCGTGTCATTTCGGCAACCGAGAACATCTCTGACAATCCGGAAGGGGTCATCCTTGAAGCAGTCCTCGAAGGTATGGCTGAGTTTTACTCCAAAGAGCTTTCTCAGAAAATCACAAGAGGTATGTTTGAATCTGCAAACAAATGTCATAGTATAGGCGGTCATATCCCCCTCGGCTATAAAATTGAAAACAAGAAGCTCGTGATAGATGAAGCAGGCGCAGCTATTGTCCGAGAAGCCTTTGACCTCTACGCCAACGGAACTACTGTTGCTGAGATTTGCGAGACATTCAATACCAAAGGATATAGAACGGCAAAGAACGCAGAGTTCAATAAGAACAGTTTTCGGTCGATGTTCAAGAATGAACGGTATATCGGCATTTACAAATACAAAGACCTTCGTATTGAGGGCGGCGTACCTGCTATTGTTGATAAGGATACTTTTGCAATTGTGCAAAAGAAGCTCTCCAAGAACGCAGAAGCCCCGTCAAGAGGTAAAGCAAAGATAGACTATCTCCTATCACAAAAACTCTTTTGCGGTCATTGTGGCTCGCTTATGACGGGTGAGAGCGGTACAGGTAAAGGCGGTACAACCTACTTCTATTACACCTGCGGAAAGCGCAAGAGAGAGCATACCTGTGATAAGAAGCCTTTGAAGAAGGACTTTATCGAAAGAGCCGTTGTGGAAGATGCTCTCACGCTTCTCACCCCTGAGACAATAGATGAACTTGCCGATATTGCCGTCAATGAATCCATTCGAGAGATGGAGGAGAACTCTATCATCCCGGCGTTGAAAGACCAACTTCACGATACAGAGCGTTCTATCAACAACCTTGTCAAGATGGTCGAGAAAGGTGTCGAGTCCGATACAATAGCCGACCGACTGAAAGAGTTGGAAAAAGAAAAACGAGCCATCGAGAAACGGCTCGTTGTCGCACAAGACGATTATGTGATTTTGGAGAAAGACCATATTGTTTGGTGGTTGAGTGAGTTTTGCAACGGAGATATTGAGGATGAGGAGTTCCGTAGGCATATCATTGACCTGCTCGTAAACTCGGTTACGGTATGGGATGAGCCTGACGGATGGTACAAAATCACTTCCGTTTACAACCTGACATCGAATAAAACCAAGACCTTTCGGTGTTCGGATTTGAGCGGTCAAGCTCCACCAAATAGTGCAAATCCGAACTCTGTGTTCTTCATAAAACACACTTTTGGGTTTGTTTACAGGATAGAGAACGCACAATAATCGTGCGTTCTTTTTCTATGCCACGGGAGGGGGTCTAAGTAGTCAAAGTAGTTGTTTTTAAGGTTTTGCGTGTAACTTCCTCTAAGTACGCGCGTATTAAGCGAAAGTTTACGCAAAAACCGATTTTTAACTACTTAGACTACTTAGGCGGGGTAAACTTAGCCCTTTTTCAGCTCAAGGACAGCGGACTCAATCAGCTTGTCAATGGTGTCGGAGTCGAGCTTATAACCCTTACTGTTCAAGTATTCCAGTACATAGGCTTTCTTCTCCGCACCGTGACCTGCGCCGTTGTAAATCATTTCTGCGGCTTCGACCGCAACTTTCGTCCACGCCTTGATTTTCTCGAACTTCTCAGCGTCCACTTTCTCTTTCAGATAAGGGATAAGGAAAGTGGTAATGACTGCTACGAGCAGGGTGATAACAGCGGAAACAACATTGGTAATGTCAGTCATGGTGATACCTCCTCAGTAATTTTCAGAAAAATGTGTTTCGTTTGGTGTGACTTTGTTTTGTCTCATCAGTTTTATTCGGTTCTCGACCTTTGCTTTTGAATAATAGAATCCCGTACCCGTGGCAACTTCGGCGGCTACTGACGGTATAAGGTAGGCAAGCGGCGAAAGGTCGAGAGTACGCCAAATCATTACCATCGTAAAGACGATAACGACCGCATTGATAATTCCCGCCACGATGAGGATTTTCTTTGAAAATTCTTTCGGTGGCTTTTTCTTTACCCTCCGCATACCGTCAACCTCCTTTACACTTTGGTGAAAGTATTGCGGTCAACCCAACCGTAGACCGTAGACTCTCCATCGACATGGACAAGATGATAAGGGTGCTTGCCCTTTGCATAGATTTGCGTGATTTTCGCCTTGCCGCCCTTACAGGACACCGCTCTATCGCCGTTAGAGCTTGCGTAGTGAGTTTTTCCAGTGAACGAGACATAATCACCTACCTGCGGTGTCCACGCGCTCTGAGAGGGCGTAGAAGCGGCAGAAACGACACTCAAGAACTTCGTGCTGATAGGACTGCAAATCGCGTTCTTCCCGTCCACAGACTTGTCGATAATCGCTCTGTCACCGCTGACCTCGCGGACAATCCAGTTCTTTGCTTTCACCCAAGCAGGAATCGCCTTGCCGCCGTAATAAGTAGCCGTGGAGGAGATTTTAACGGTATCTCCCGCCTTAACAGAGCTGGTAGTAGGCTTGTCCTCAGTCGGAGTATCAACTGCCGCACCGAGCCGCCTGTTGACCTCTGCCGCTATTTCACCATGACGGTTATACAGATAATCGCCGGGACAGGATTTGTTCGCATAATCGCGGTGAACGGTCATATTGCAACCGCCAAGGTGATTCATGCGCTTGTTCTTGTCCGTACTCCATACGAGCTTTTTGATACCGTTACGGCGGCAAATATCGGTTACAAGGTCGAGCATTGCGGCATACGCCTTGTCATTCACCGCATAAGGGTGTTTGGTATCGCTTGCGACCTCGATGGTGATAGCGCGGTTGTCGTTTGCCGCGCTTGAGGTACACCAAGAGCGGTCTTTTTCCTCGACATACATACCGATTTTACCGTCTGCACCAACACCGTAGTTGGAGCTTGCCTGTCGGGAGGTCGGTGCAAAAATATTGCCGAGCGTTTTCACGGAACACTGCCCCACGACACAGTGAATGGTGATAGTGTCGATTTTGTTTCTGCGCGGACTTGTCTTATTGGGGGAAATCCGCGTGTAGTTTACGAGAGGGCTGTTACTCATCTTCGTCTTCTCCTTTCCCGTTACTCAGTTCGTCCAACATTTCCGGCGTGATTTCTTCGCCGTGAGTTTGGAAATACGACTTTTCTTCCATAGGTCAATCCTCCTTGTCTTTGAGTGAAAGACGGTCAATCTCTTTCATAATCTTTTCAGCAGTACCGTTTCCACCCAACTTTTTATACGGTAAGTATAAATAATCATGCAGGTTCTCATATTCGTCTTTGGTGATATACCCGCGCTGAATATAACACTCACCGAGATAGCAAATGCGGTCGTGTCCAAGACCTTTCAGCATTTGCCCCTCCGCGTTATCTTTGGACTTCTTGCTTTGAATAAGACTTGTGAGGAACGCCCAAAAACCTGTGCTTGCAAAGACCGCCCCCACAATACTGATAATCAGTGTGCTTTCCGAAACCATGTGGTTAATTTCCTTTCTGTTTGAATGTGAGGATTTACATGACCTCCCAATTCTTATCGTCCCATGCGGCGGTCACACCCGTTTCGCCTACCCAAACTTTACGAACGCCATCGTGGGTGTAAAAGCCGTCGGCAATGAGAGTCATGTTTTCCTCCCATACAAAGGGGTTATCGGCAGTACCAACAGGATTTTCCTGCTCTTTGTATTCCTGTCGCACCAAAACCTTGTTCACATAGAAGTTCAGCCAGTTAAAGCCGATTTTGTCAGACTGTGTGAGAGTGGTTTCAATACCCCCTGCGGCTCCCACGGTATCGACAATTTTCTGATTATTGTCAATCTGAATCTTTAGCTTTCTCGCGTTGTCAATATAAAGCTGTGCCATTATCTGTTCACCTCCAAAATTTCCAGTGCGGCTTTCATGTCCTGCACGATACTTGCGCTTTCGTTAACCTCAAGCGTTCTACCAGTGATGAGCCAATCGCTGAGATTGTTCTCGATGTCCTCTTGCAAGCCCTCACGGTCTTTCAAGAGGAAAGTGTACTCATCGTACTCGAACATGGTGACAGAGGTTTCCGTCTGCGGGTCAATGTCAGTGACTTCTTTGATGTTTTCACGCAGTCTGACCTCTACATACCCCTCCAACGGCAGGTAAGACTCCATCGACAGGGTTACGGGAGAGACATTTCCTTTTACTCTCATTTCTGACTACCTCCTTTAATTTTCTGATTTTGACTGTATCGTAATATTTCTTTTTCATACCGAGCGAGTCAGTATGCTTGAAACAGGAACACCGTGACAGGAAACCCGCCGCCATACGGAATGATACGACTCCGTTTCGTTTTTGAATTTTCCGAATGTGGCGGCTTTGTCGCATAAGAGCGAGAGCGCGTCTTTTTCGTATGGTCGTGGTTCTGATACCGAAACAGCGACCTACAAAGTCAATCTTTCGCCCTCTACGGTGCTGTTTGCTCTTGCAGTTTCGTTGAATACGAAATAACTGGTAATCGTGCTTTATCTCCAAGCCGAGTTTTCCTACAAACTCCATAACCGCGTACATAGCTTTTCGGAGCTTTCGCTTGTTATTATCAATTAAGACTAAATCATCGGCATAGCGGATATAATATCGTATACCGAGGGTTTGCTTGATGAAGTAATCCAACGACTGTAGATAAAACTCCGCAAGCCACGGTGAGGTATAATTTCCGATGGGTATACCGTGTCCGGGAGAGCTATGGTATGAGTCGATTACCAAATGGATAATACCAAGTGCCTTTTTGTCCTTGATTTTCCGACTTAAAAAGGATTTTAGCTTGTCATGCGGGATTGACGGATAGAACTTGTGAATGTCCATCTTCACACAGTATTTCGCGTGTTTGATGTCTCGCATGGTCGCTCGTTCCACTCCCTTGGCGGCACGGTCAATACCTCTGTTTGGGATATTGGCACAGCTCCAATAGTAAGCGGATTTCATAATGAGCGGTTGTAGCACCTGCACGATTGCGTGGTGAGCGCACTGGTCGGGATAGAACGCCGGAATCTGCAACTCCCGCTCCTTGCCCGACAGACCGTCCTTTATGATACGAGTCCGATACGGAGAGGTAAAATCTAAACGAACCAACCGCTCAGACAAGTCTTTCACATAAAAGTCAAGATTGTTTATTATTTTCATAACATTCTTGCGTTTCTTCTTATGTTTCGCGGCATTGATGATAGCCAGTCTGCAATTTTCTTCCGAAACTATCCGTTCGTATAGGAAACCAATTCTTTTCATGCTTTTGTTTCTTATAGGGCTTTCAAGAGACTTACTAACCCTATCCCTCCAAACTATTTTTTACCAATGGGTACGGCGAGACAGTATCTTGTATAGGTTTCTGCTGTTTAACAAAAGTAGGCGCGACCCGATGTTCGAGTTCGAATTGGACGAGTCATTGTTCAAATTAGCCGTAAAGAGACCACATTTCGAGCCATTGTTCCAATTACCGCCGTGTTTGAAGACGCGCTTTTACTGTTCGCCTTATGAAGTTCTATCTGTTTTGTATCGACCCACTTATGCGGGGGAGAAAATCCCCCGCACCCCCTTAGGAGGGGATATAAAGCAGGCGCGACCCGAGGGTCGAGGCCGAACGGGACGAGGCATCGTCCAAATAAGCCGCAAAGAGACCACATCCCGAGCCACTGTACCAATGACCGCCGTGCCTGAAGACGCGCCAACCAGTAGAAGACCAACAAGCGTCACAATCGTAGGTCGTTTCGCTTCCGCTACCTGCGGCAGACGGGAGCATGACATGAGGATTACTGCCAGTGTCAAGTCCCTCCTGTGTGATATAACTGGAAGACCAGTTCGTTGCTCCCTTAAAGGAGAGGGCAGTGTAGTTCGTAGTGGTATCGTCCGCGTACTTGGACGGGTCATTGCACACATAGTAAGTGCCGTTGTTCCAGTTGACACCATCAACCCATTCCCAAACATTACCCCACAGACCCTCGATACCACGCCAAACCACATCAACCTTACCGTCTGTTCCGGCAGGTCTGCCCGTGAGACCACTTACATTATTGCAAGTGCCTGTACTGAGGGCAGAGCTGTTGCTGTCGCAGTAGCCGCGCCCAATGACGGACTGCACATTGTTGTTGGCAAATTCCACGAGAATCAACATCTGAATTGCAGAGAGTGCGGCAATGTCGATAATGCCCCAACCCGTACCCTTTGCTTTCGCATTGGAACGCATGGTCGCTCTCGTCTGATTTACCAACGGGCTTACGCCGGAAGCGGACTTGTTACCGCTCGTGGTCTTATAAGCACCCACATAGAGATAATCCTTTGTCACACCGCCGTGATTGAACGCGGGGTGAAGCGTGAACCCGCTCGTGGCTTTATCGGCAATCTTGAGATATTCCACATTTCCACTACGGTAACGGCGATACCAAAACTTAGGGATTTTCACCATTACATCACCCGTGGATAGGGTTTCACGGACAATGCCGCTCCAAGGGTAACAGTTGTTGAAGTCACTTGAACCCGCCGTTGTGCCTACGGTGGCTTTGGCGGTCTTACCGACAGCAGAATCCGTTCTCGCCCAAACGGGAGAGGTAGCCGTAATGTCACGGCTGATACCATAGATTTTCACGAAAGACAGTTCCACGCTATGAGACTGCCCGGAGGAAGTGATAGATACTGACTTAGAGTCTGTATCAGAGCCGGAAACTGCCTTTATTGTCCATGTGCCGACATTATGCACTTGGAAAGTGTGATTGCCGGAAGTGTTCGGCGCAGTATACTTCGTACCGCCACACTCACAGGTACAAGTTGCACCTGCGGGGTAGGTGACAGCGATAGTAGCCGTAAAGTAGTAATAGGTTGCCGTGTAGTTCGAGGTCGTACCTGCCACAGACACCTTTGGCGTAGTGTTATCCGGCTTGCTGTACCCGTCCTCCGCACCATACTCAATATGATAGGTATGACCGATAGGAACGACAAAGGAAGCTGTTTTCTTCGTTTTAGTGAGCGTTGCCGACTGCGTAGATGCGGACTCTGTTTCATCGACACAGGTGACTACCACACCGGAAAATGCGGAATCATCGTCAATAGAAATGGTGACATTAGCGATTTCACCTGCGGCGGGGGTAGCGTCCGCTCTGTTTGCTGTATTGCTCGACAGGTTGTAAACGCCCTGTACGGAATACGGGAAAGCGGAGAAATAATACTTTTTACCCTTGGTGAGTCCGCTCACCGTAAAGGGTGCGTTGGCATACGCGCCGAGATTGGTGTTGTCCACCACGAGCGTACCCTCAGAGGGCTTGGTCGGATAACCAGTATCGCTCATGCGAATCATTACACCGCCCACAGAACAAATCAGATTGTTGTTTGCGTCATAGCTGTCGGCGGGTTCTTGAAACTTCAAGCCGATACTGGTCGCGGAGAGCGAGTATGCGATAAAGCTCCTCATGTTGTTCGGGGCTTGCCCGATTTTCTGTAACAGACTGTCAACAGTCCATTTTGCTTCTGCCCAAGACATTTACACTACCTCCTCTGTGATGTTTAGACCGTCTGCGCTGAATGTGATGGTCTTAGTGTTTACGAGGGAATAACTTCCGTTTGACTCTTTCTTATAGAGCTTTTGCGTGATAACCGTATCGGAAGTGAACACGGTTTCGATTTTCTTGTTTCCCGCCGAGTCGATTTCCGTGATGGTCTTTCCATCGGCAGAGAAAGTAGTTGTGCGGGGGTCAAAACCGTCCGTTTTGGTGTCGAGAGCAGTAATCTGATTTTGCAGATTTCCGGCAACATCTTCTCCGAGCTGACTCTTGACGAACTCGAACCAAGTCGTGAATAGTGCCTGTTGCTGACTCTCAAAGGTGTCCATTTCCGTGCGATAATCGGTTTTAAGGGAGTTGATTACATTGTCTCCCTCCGCTTCCAAAGCAGTAATATACGCGGTAAAACCGTCCTGCTTGGTGTTCGCTTCGTCCTCAAAAAGTCCTTTCTGAGCGGTAAAGTAATTCTGAAATGCTTCATACAGGTCAGAACCGTTTTCTACCATCGACATAAGGGTATTGAGAGCTTCGTTCATACGGTTCGCGTCTCTCGCACCAAAAAAGGACTTTTCCTTGTTGCTGTAAGCGGTCACATCTTGGAACGATACTGTACCGTCCTCATTGGTGATGGTGTTGTACCGTTTTAGACCGCTCCACACAGCGTCCGTATAATTTACGGGTAAAAGTTCCCATGCCATTTACAGGTCTCCTCCTCTCATTCCAAAATTCCAAGTGAACATTCTTCTCCCCTCAGACTCATTGCTGAGTCTGTCGTAGAGGTCAAGTATGGCGCGTTCCAACCGATTCAGCTCTGCAAAATCCATTGTGTTACCGTTTGCTACATAGGTCGGAGGATTGCCATACGACCTCTTGAGAGTTTTGTTGTTGATGGTTTTCAGATTTTCTTCAAGCTGATTGATTTCGTCAGCATAGAAGTAATCCGAATAGGTACGGTCAGCACCGAGGGAGACAATGGAGAACTCATCGTACATTTTGAGAGCCAACTCACGCAAATAGGTGAGGTTGTTCTTGATACGGTTGAAATCCTCCGCGTTGAACCTGTCTCCCGTATATACCCCATCAGAGGGGTTCGTTACACCGTACCAGTCTGTTTTAGGTGTTGTCCATGCCATAACTAACCTCCTGTTCTACGCGCCGTGACCTTACCCGCAAAGCTCTGATTGAAAATGATGGTGTGGCGGTAGATGTTTACTTTCATATCAGATTGGAACTCGTTCTCTTGGTAAACAATATCGTTCACATCGATTTCGGGATTACCGCGAGTGTCGTACTCGTACTCAATGCCGGACTGATAATAGTCACCGAGCCAGTCTGCGAGGTCTTGCGCCATTCCCATATCGGAAATAAGAGGGTTTTCCCACTTGATTGTCTTTCCTCGATTATTGAGCGTTTTTGTTGCATAACGCTCTACAATTTTGTAGCGGTAGCCGGAAATCTCCAAGCGGTAAGTACCTGTCACTGTAAACTTGACGGTGATGTAGTAGTTGCCCGACTCCAAAATGGAAACACCGCCCGACTGATTTTCCAGTGCGGCAGAAAAGCCGTAGGAGGGTTCTCCCACGAAAAAAGTCTCCACATCACCCGCCGCGACCGTGACTTCTTCGCTGACAAGATTTTCTTGCTGATTGCCCGTCTGATAGCTGTAGCAAGGAACAATTATCTCCTTGACAAGCTCCTGCTTGATAGCTTTCGGGGAGGAGGTCATATCTGTGCGGGTCATAGTGAAATCCGTAATATCACCAAAGCTGAAATTATTCAGCACGATACGGCTATAGGGTTCGGCGGTCTTTGTGAACTCGATTTTCATAACATCGAAATCGTCAAAGTCCGTGTGAATGACCGTGTTCTTACTGATTTCGTCAGCCCCGACCTCGTACTCCGTTACGAGCGTCCCGTCATTGTAGGTTCGGATTGTAAAAGCTGCCGGAATCGAGTGTCCGAATACCAGTTTTACACCGTAGTACATACACGCAACTTCTTGTGTAAGCGTAACAACGGGGTTGGTGGTGAATGTTCCGTCCGCTTTAGACTGCACCGCTGACACAAAACCTGTATTCAGCGTAGCATTTCCAAAATTGCGGGGTAAGAAGAACATCTTACCGTCTGCCGTGGTATAGTTCTGAGCAAAGGTGGCGTACTCGTCTTTCGCAGTACCGTCCATAATCTTTTCGACATTGGAATAGGTAGCTTCCGCGTTTGCGCTTGCCGCCGCTTCGGGAATGAAGTTGGACTTAATCTGAATACCGCCCATACGGGTTTGTGATAGAACACACCGACAGGCGTTTGCGATAATCTGCAACGCTTCCTTGTGCTGAACGCGAGGAATGGGGTTTTTGCTTTTCAGATTTTTCAACTGCGGGTCGATATAGTAATCGGTCAGTCCTGCGTCAGCCAGTACCTCAAGAGCCAAATCGTAATAGCTCTTACCTGCACTGCGGTACAGTCCTCTGTAGAACTCCGCGTCCATACTGCGGAACACATCTTGACAGCGGATAGTGGCGGTGTAATCGTCCGACTCCCACTCCGAACACAACAGGCGGTTTCCGCGAATCCATTCGACCTCTCCCGTAGGGAGCTGATAGCCGTAGTAGATTTCCATTTCCTGTCCTGTTTCAAGGAAGTTGATAGCGGATTTCGGGTTATCTACATTAAAGTAGTGGTCGTAGTTCTTGAGCTGTACAGAGAAATCAATCTGCGGCACATCTGCCCCGATGGGCGAGACATAGCTCTCAAGGGAAGAAGCCATTACGGAATCATTGTAGTACACGAGACCGTAACCGAATCGGATAGAGTAGATACGCACCCGACTATGGGGATTCTTCATACTGTAAACGACCAGTTTCACCGAGGTCGTATTTGTCAACACTTCTTCGGTGCTGAACAGCCCCTCCGTATTATTGCGAAACTCGACAACCTGTCCGCTACTGCTCATCAAATCGAAATTCACAGGGTAATTCTCACCGAAATTGATAGTAATACCCTTGAAATCCGTAGCGGGAACATTGAGATTGATTGTAAGCTCGAACTGTGCTTGCGTAAGGAGCTTGTCGCTGATAATGCCTGTGTCAAGGTAAGCGTTGGAAGCGTTCTGCCGTGGGAGGAAGAACATCGTCCCGTCAACTTTGGTGAAATTCTCCTCAAGGGTAGCGTAGATGGTATCATCGGTCTTTTCGGACAGGATATTTGCGGAGTTGGAGTAGTAGGTGAAATCACCCTGCTCAACCTTTGCTTTTGCCTGTGCTTCTTGATTGAGCAGACCGAACGAAATCATAATATACGCTCTCTCGCGGAGAGAGGATTTCATGCTCTCTTTATATGCTTTTGAAACCTTTTGCACAAAATCCCCTCCTTACTCTCCGCAGTCAATCAGATTTACCTTGCAATTTCTGTAGTGTGTCGGTTTCCCGTTTTCATCGACCCAATAAGGTTCTGCGGTTCTATCACCACAGTACATTTTGATAGTCTTGAGGGAGTTCGACACGGGGTCAGTGAAAGTCACATATACGAAAAAGTGACTCAATACATTTAATATCTGCGCCCATTGGTCGGCGGTGAGCCAAGACCATTCAAGACTGTCAATCTTGTACTGGTCTCGACCCACGCGCTGACCGACTACTGAGCCGTTGGCGTTTCTACCCGCGTCCACTACGGTAGTCACCGTGGGGCGTACTCCTCGCTTCGGAGGAGGTAGCTCATAACCGTTGATTGCCAAATAAGCCATTCTTACCCCTCCTTATCGTGCGAATACATAGCCGTTGGCTTTTTTCTGAGTAGTAACCGCGTCATTGACAACACGGTTGCCAATCTGAACAACGGTCTGTTCTTGCTTGTCGGCTTGCCTACGCATATCGTCTGCCATCTGCGACAGGGTAGGTTCGATATACTCTCTGTAGAACTCCTCCATTCCCTCCTTGAAGCCCGTTGCAGTAACCGTGCTGTGTGCCGCCACATCAGCGGAAACAGATTGTGCGAACGAATCACTGCTGTAGTATTTCAGAGCGGAGGTGTCTACGGCAAAGCTCATGGTTGGGCTTACGCTTGTAAACGAGTTCGCCCAATCCGTCACAACGCCCTTTGTCGTGCCGCCGAGGTTGGCGATACCGAGGTTGTAGCCGAGAACAGTGTCCTCACCGATACGCATAAACCGCTTAGACGGAGAGTTGGAGTCCAACGCCGCTTTGTATGCCGCCGCCGCGTCATTCGCCCAACGCCGCATATACGGTCGAGTCGTATCGTAGAAATCGTTGATACCGTTGTTGAAACCGCTGATAACATCTTTTGCAATGTCATAGAACACCTTGTAAGAGACAATTTCCGTAAAAGCGTTCTTCACGGTATTCGCAAACGATACCATACCGCTCTTAGCCGTAGCGTAGTTATTGGTGATACCGTTGTTGAAACCGCTCACAATATCCTTGGCGTAGTTGCCGAATGTTGTTCGGTTGATTGCACCAAAGGACGCGGAGGTAAACCAGTTCTTGAGGTTGGAAGCCCAAGAAATGAAGCTCGACTTGCAGGTTGCGGCGTTGGTGTTCAGCGAGTTCTTGAACCCGTCCACCAGTGTTTTCGCCGCATTGGAGAAGTCAGAGGACTTGGACTTGATACCGTCCACAAATCCCGTCACGAGCTTCTGACCGACCTCTTTCATGTTCACGAACATACCCGTGGACAGCTCAACATTACTGTTGCAGAGCGTTTCCATTTCGGTAAGGAAGCCCTTATACTGCTTGAGCAGGTCGATTGCCGTTTTCAGTTCGGGTACAGCCAAGTTCAGCTTTTCGTTGAGGGTAGTGGTTTGGTTGTAAATGTTCTCTACATCGTCTGCCAGTTTCTCAACAGGGTCTTGCGTAAACCAACCGATGATGGTGTCAATGGTTGCGCTCAGACCTGCGATAGCGGACACCTCTGTGTACCGCACCACCTGTCCCGCAAACTCCGTCATAAAGTCAACGAAATCGCTCATGTTATCGGACAGCGTAGGTAGTTTGCCGTTGAGGTCGTTGAGGGCAGGAGCGAGGTTGTTTCCAAGCTCATCTGCGGTAGCGACCAAGCTCTCACAGAACAGCACGAACGCCGCCGCCAGTTCGACAAGCAGAGCCGTACCGAGACCGATAGCCAACGGGAGCAGACCTGCACTTGCGACCGTAGCCGCACCAAGAGCGGCAGTCACCACGCCGATACCGACAAGCAGAGCCGTACCGAGACCGATAGCCGTTGCAATGGTTTCCCCGTTATCGAGAACGGGTTGCCATGCTTGCCCGATTTCGTCCAAGCCCTTGCCGATAGCCCAAATTTCCACGAGGAACAACCCTGTTGCGATACCCAACTCTGCGAGAATTGCCGTACCGAGAGCAATGTTCACGATGAGCGGCGTACCGACAGAACCGAGCAGAGCGGTCACAATACCGACAACCGCCAAAATACCGACACCGATACCCATAGCCGCTAAGACCGTGCCACCATTATTGATAACAGGTTGCCACGATTCACCGACCTGCGCTAATCCCTCACCGAGCAGAATGATTGCTCCCGTGATGAGAAGTGCCGCCGCCGCGACTTCTGCGACAATTACGATACCCAAACCGAGGTTCTTTGCAAGAGAAGTGAGGTTCGGGGACAGCTTTGTACTGACCGTGGTATCGAGGGTTTCTGTTGCTGTTGCAACGGTCGTGACTGCTTCGGAAGCCTTACCGATAGTAGCGACCTCCTTGAGCTTGGAGAACACATCTAACGCCATAGCGAGACCGCCGAGAACTTCCAGTGCGCCGATAATCAGCGTCACCTTATCCACACCGCTCCAATCGCCTTGTTTAATTGCGTCCCAATTCGCGCCAATCTCCGTGACGATGGAGGTAAAGCCTTGGATAGCCAGTCCCCATGCCGCCACCTTGAGGTTGCCCGTAAACACGCCGATACCGATTGCGATATTGGTGAGACCTCTGATAGCGGTATTGGCATTGTCCCAATTTACACCGCTTTCGGAAATGTTTTTGATTGCAACAGCGATTTCACCGATACCCTGTACGACCTTGAGCGCACCGCCAATCTTGAGATTACCGAGGATAATCAAGCAGTCACCGATTGCACCTGTGAACTCACTAATCATACCGACAACATTTTGGAATGTTGCACCGTTCTCAAGGAAGTCTTGGAAATATCCGATGAACTCATTGAGGTCGGACAACAGCCCAAGTGCGCCGAGTCCCGCCCAACCTGCGCCGAATCCCTTGAACGAGGTAATATACTTCACGAAATCGGCAACACTCTTTGCAATTTTCCACGCCGCGAGACCTGCACCGATAGCTCCCACCGTCAACAGGATTTTTCCAAGGCGGGTATCGAACAGGTCAGCCCACGAGTCGATTTCCTTGTTCAGACCGAGCCATTCTTTCATTTTTTGAACAATCTCATCGACCTTTGAACTGATAGCACCGTCAAGGAAATCGTAGGTCGGCAGGTCGAAACCAAGACCGCCACCTCCAATGTCACCGATACCACCTGCGCCGCTCCCGCTTGTATCTTCGGGAGGAGAGATAATGTTCAGTTCATCAATACCGAGCAGAGCATTTTTCAGCTCTTTTGCCTTTTTGGTAGCGTCACCAAGACCGTCCCCGATGTCCTGTGTACTGTCAGCGACTCCCCCGACAGTCGCACCGATACCGCTGTAATCAATTTCCGGCAGTGCAAATCCGAACAGACTTGCAATGGCATTTGCGATAAGCCGAATGACCTTTGCTACGGCAATCGCATACGGCAGGATAGCGTTCAGAGCGGGGATAAAGATATTACCGATTGCACGGGCGCACTGAGTTACCTGCGCTTGCAGGACGCGGAGTTGGTTCGCAGGAGCGTTCAGCGTTCTCGCCATATCGCCCTGTGCGGTTGTTACCTGCGTCATAATCGCGTAGTAACGCAACTCCGCTTTCTCAGCCTGTGTCATAGCCGAGACTTTCTTCTCGATACCGAGGGTGTATGCTTCCTGCTGTAGACGAGCCACAGACAGGTCATAACCGAGTCTACGGAGCGGTTCAAGCTCACCCGCAATACCCGACTGTAACTTTTGGAACGCTTCCTCGAACGGAATGTTAAAGAACGAGGAAATGTCATACCCAAGCTGAGTCAAGTTTCGACTCATCGTGTACGCCCTATCACTTGCTACACCGAAACCCTTGGTAATCGTCATAAATACGCCTTGGTTTCTCAACCATTCGGCGGGGTCGATACCAACGATTTCACTGACGCGCTCTGCGTACTCCTGTGCCGCACTTGCATATTCGCCCATAGACGCGGTAAACAAGTTCAAATCTTCGACATACTGGTTGGACTTATTGATAAATCCCGCCAGTACAGACGCGGCTTTTTTGACCGCTATAACAGCGATACTGATTTTCGCGGCGAGGTTCACATAGCTTGTGGACGCTTTGTCGTTCGACTTTGACAGATTGTTTGTACTGGTAATCAGCTTTTGGATTCTTGCCGGAAACGCCGCAAAACCGCTCGAAATGGCTTGCATTTGCGTAGCGAGAGGAGCGAAAGCGTCAGCCAACTGTTGAACTTGTGACGCAAGTTCCCCAATGTTTACCGTCTTTAAAGACTGCATGAGAGCGGGGATTTTACCAAGCTGAGTCACAAACGAGGTGAGATTGTTCTTACCTATCTGAGAGAGCGGAGAAAGGGCAGATACCAGTTCGGAAATCTGTGTTCCCAACCCGCCGATGTCCACTCCGTTGAGACCCTGTACCGCTTGCGGCAATCTCTGTAGCTGAGAGATAAAGCTGTTGAGGTTCGACTTGCCGATGGTGGAAAGCGGAGTAAGTGCGTCTGCAAGCCGACCAAGCGAGGAAAAATCAGTCCCATTTAGAGACCGCACCGCCGTTCCAAGGTTGGAAATCTGATTAGCTACAGAGGACGAGAGCTTGAGGTTTCCGCAAGAGGAAAGTGCCTGTAAGCCCTGTGCCATCTTGTTCAGATTATCCGCGTTGGTGGAGCTGATACTGTTCAGTGCGGTGTTCAGCGTGGTAAGCTGTTTTGCCACAGCGGTAAGACCGACTCCACCTTTGGTGGCGGATTTTACTTTACCCAAAGAAGAAGCAAGCGCGTCTAATTGTGCCACTGCTGATGTGGCACTCGATTGTACTTCAAGTTCTAACTGCTCGATTGTAGTAGACACGGTTCTCACTTCCCTTCAAATTTCTTGTTATGCTTTGCCATAAAGCCCTCAATAAGTGCTTTGCCCTTATCGTAGATTTTCCTGTCCTTTTCTTCCTGCTGATACTCAGCCTGTTTTTCCGTAATAGCGAACGGTTCTGACAAGTACGGAGCAGGTTTCGTACCCTTTTTGGCAAAAGCATGGAGCAGAGGTGACACACGGGACAGAGCTTCGTAGAAATACGCACCCTGTAGCCACATTTCTTGGTTTTTTCTGCTCGTTCGGAGTTCTTCCGCTTTCCGATAGAAAATCACCAGTCGGCAATCCTTATCCCAATACTGTTCTTCGGTCATGCCGAGAGACAGATAGTACGGAAAAAGCTCCTCGAATTTCTCTCCGTAAGAGTGGAGGGGAGCAGTGGCAGTAACACCACCACTCCCCTCAGTGGAGGACAGCGGGTCACTCACCAAGTCGCTGTCCAGTTCAAGTTTCCCTTGCTTTCTTCGGGTTCTTCAACGAGGGTCATAATCGGTTCGTTATACATTTCTGCCAACTTACCGATAAGCTCCTCTTTCTTGGTGAGCTTAGAATAGATTGTGTCAATGGTGTCCTGCTTCACAAAACGATGGTGAGCGAGGAACGCACCTGCGAACAGTGCCGGGAGGGTACTCATGGGCTTTTCGGTGATTTCAGACGCGATAAAACCCTTTTTTTCCATTTCCGCAACGGTTCTACGGGTGTATTCGAGGGTGTATTCCTTATCCTCGAAAGTAAAAGTCAACTGTTTACTCATTGTTCTGTCCTCCTAAATTTTCTTTTACTCTGCCACAGTGATAGGGGTGGACGGTGCGATAGTGACGGTCATATCAACGACCTCGTTCACGCCGCCGCCGACAGGGAAAACGGAAAGCTGACCCTTAAACTCGAACTTGCCGTCAGAGCCAGTGGGGGTCAAAGTGTCGCCAGTCTCCTCGCCGCCAAACCACACAGCATAAGACCCCTCCTTATCCTCAAGAGCCTTGAGCTTGGTAAAGTCAGCCTTGGTGTAGTTCGCGGTGAACTCAAGCGCGTCAAGGGACTGGATACCGGGGATATAGGTCTGCATTTTGTCAGACAAAGTGGTGGTCTCCAACATCTCCGGCGCACCGCCGAGGTCGGGGAAATCCTTAATGTCGATAACCTTTTCGTAGGTTTCACCTGCGGTGGCTTTCTTCATAAGGAAAATCTTATAGGTGGAAATAGCCATGGTTTTTACCTCCTGTAAATTGTTTTATTTTTAGAGATTACTGCCCGGTAGCGTCCGAGCATACGATAAATGGTCGCTTCATCTTGGTTTGGTACGGGTTCAAGCATTGTCCGGGTGAAGTTCAGTTCCAAAAGCAGTTCGTCAACGAACGCCGCCAGTGCCTTGCACTCCGCTTTCTTACCCGATGTCTTATTGGAATAGACATTCACCTCGTAGGTCACTGCCACATGATTTTCGTGTCCCTCCGTGGTCTGAGAGTTGCGGAATGTGGCGTTGTCTATCTCAACGATGGAGATAAAAGGAAACGAGGAGGGTGACTTGACATATTCGCTCATAATGAGCAGGTCGGGACATTTCTTCTCGAACGCCGCATAAACCTTTTCCGATACTTCGTCAAAAATATCGTCTTCCATGTCAATCATTGAAACACCTCCCTCGCTATCTCTGCAATTTCATCACAAACGGTTTTTACGGCGTTATACATCGGCATGGTAGCAGGTGCGCCGTGAGTCAAGCGTAATTTACCGTCCTCATAGAACCCCCACACATCTTTCTTACCCATGCCCTTGCCGTAGCCGCCAATGGTGAACCCCAACTCTAACCCTTTCGGGTGAGGAGAAGTACCCGCCGAGCCGTTGTAATGAACACCTGCGCCGAACTCGACCCAAACCGCGTCTTCACCCCTTGCAATAACAAGGGTTACATTGTCTCGTTGGTCGATACTCACATCGACCTGTGCGGTACACTGACCGCCTTTCAGTAAATCATCAACGACAGCTCCCGCGAATCCGTCCCGTGACAGCTCTGCAAGCCGTTCCGCTACCCGCTCTCGTAAGAGGTCGGTCTTACGGATAATGTCCTGCTTGTACTGTTCCAGTTCCCGCACTGCCCGGTCGATGTCACGCAAAGACAGTCCAAATCGAATAACCTTTTTACCCACTGACCGTCACCTTGCTTATGGCGATTGATACGCTGTTCAAACTCTTTGCGACCTTTTTCACTACATAATCGTGAGGGGTGATTACCTCACCTGCGTCATTAACCTTGAGTGAACCGTCCGCATTGAGTTCCGGCATGGTATCAACCCACAGAATTGAATACTCGTCAATTGGCGGCGTAATGAAATCCATCACAATTACCTTGTCATAGGACTCATTTTCGCCAAACTGCCGTGTCTGCGTTTCGCCTTTTGCGGCTGAGATATTAGCGTGTCCCTCGATGGGATTACCGTGAATGACCTTGTACTGACCTGTTTTTCTGCCCTGTTCGTTAAGGATAGGTTCTCTGCTCTTGTAGAGAGCGTAGTAAAACTTCACCTTATTTCGGTTCATGCACCTCATCGAATCACCCCGCAATGTGGAGTGACCGCCTTGAGCATGGACGAGGGAACATCGGCGTTCTCATACTGTCGCGTAATACCGTTTTCGGTATGAGAGGTTTGCCCCTCTGCACCTCGCTTGTTGAGCATATAGGCGGCGATTTCGATTTGCAGGTACTCGTACTTGGTGGGAACTTCGGTCACAGTATCGTTATACGGGTACGCTTTTGCGAGAATTTTACTGCCGGACATTTTAAGGTAGGTGGACAACACTTCGTCCGTGTCAGAATCACCGACCATAGCTTTCAAAGCCGCCAGTTTTTCAGCGTCAGTCATGTTGTCCACCTCCGTTTCATCAAGCAATCGTGTACCAACCCTTGTCCTTAGGACTATCGCTGGTGGCGGGAGTCACCGCGATATAGCCGTTGCCGACTTTCTCGTAGTAAGTCTTGTCCTTGAGCGCGGTAGTATCGGTGGACAGGGTAGCCGTACCCTTGAAAATCTTCACGCACTTGGTCTCGTCCGTCAGCGCGGGGAGATAATACTTGCGGCTGATGATGGTGTTCTTACGAGTGTTCGCGTCACTGGAATCGCGAGGAGGAGTCTCGACCTCGACACCCTTTTTGTTGAACAGGGTGACAGCTTCACGAGTACCCATGATGATAGTGCCGGACACAGCGTCTTTCTTGGTGTAGATGTTCACACCTGCCACAGTGCCGATATAGCCAATCTTGGCGAACGCTTCGACATACTGCAAAGTGTCTTTCAGTGCCTTACGCAGAGTAGCCACATCAGCAGGGCAGACGAACGCAAAGATGGACACACCCTCAAGGTTCTCAAGATTCAGCACGGACTGAGCGTCTGTAAAGCAGTCAAAGTCCAGTGCGGTAGTGACAACCACCTGCGTTGCCTTGTTGAACTCAGTGAAGATGTCCGCATTGACCGTGTTGAACATATCCGTACCCATGTGGCGAACGCCCACGGGAACGAGCATGGGGTCGGTCATTTCCTGCTCGTCATAATACTCGAAACGGTTCTGAGCAAGCAGAATACGGTATTCTTCCGGAGTGTAGGAAACCTCGATGGACTGAGTATTGCCCTCACCCATACCGAGCTTCTGAGTACCGTTGGTAGCCTTATAGCGGTTGATTTTGCGGAGCATACCCGCCGTACCCACCAGTGAATTATCAACCGTGCAGAACTGTTGCAGGTCGAGGTGGGAGTTATACTGGTCTTCAACCTCGTTGGAGAGGTAGAAATTATCGTAAATCGTATGAGCCATTATTCTTTACCTCCTGTGTAAAGTTCTTTATATTCCTCCGCATGTTCCTGCGAAAACTTGAGACGGTCTTCGGGGGACATTTTGCGGAGCTTTTCCAATGTCATAGTCTTGCTGTCCCCATCGGGAGTAGGTTTCGGAGTATCTTTCAGAGCTTCCGCACGAATCCTCTTTTCAAAGGACGAGAGGTGCTTCTTCTGATTGGCAAAGACCTTTTCCAAATTGCCGTCTGCCATAGCTTCCGCTGTCTCATCAGCCAAACTTTCTTCATAGCCAAGCGCGACCAATTTCGCCTTGTTCTTGGAGACCGCGCTCTCACGCAGGAGCTTGTTGTACTTTTCCTCAAGCTCATCACGCTCCTCCTTTTCTTTCAGCTTGGCGGCTTCGTCCTCAGAGAGCT
>ENA-UACB01000071-UACB01000071.1-human-gut-metagenome-genome-assembly--contig:-NODE-71-length-28639-cov-6.128394_pt1 | contig 28639 bp, 26 predicted proteins | sample MGYA00243873_ERZ654213 | MGnify/ENA primary metagenome ERZ654213 (study PRJEB26926, sample SAMN06165218) | human gut metagenome | biome: ENVO:00009003; feature: ENVO:2100002; material: ENVO:00002003...
ATGCCTAGTCTCGTGGGCTCGGAGATGTGTATAAGAGACAGCTACTATATCATATTTTCACGTTAAACCAAATAAAAAAGAAGAGCAATAAGCCCTTCCATCTTCTTATTCATGTATTTATTCCACCAATGCCCTCACCGCATTGATAATTCTCTGTTGCTTTTCTTTAGGTAGTTTCTCTATCATTTCAGATAATTCATTCGTAACGCCAGTAACCGAATGTGTCACAACATCAATCAATAGTGTATCTGCTGAAACATCTAATGCATTTGCAATCGCAATAAAGGTATCAAGTTTTGTTACTTTCAGTCCTCTCTCTATAACACTTACATGAGTTGGACTTAAGTTTACCAGTGCTGCCAATTCTTCTTGTGTAAGATTCTTGGCTTCCCTTGCAGCTTTTATTCTCTGACCAACCGCCTTTAAATCCATTGTGACACCTCCTTTAGAACGATAATTCGGTCTAAAAATAGTATAACGATTGATCTTTAAAACATACAGAATCTACAGATTGTTAACTTGTTCTTTAGAACTATTTTAAATCAAAAAGGCCCAAAAGGGCACTTTCCCTTTTGAGCCTATACACTTTATCAACTAACGTATTTTGCTTTCATTTTTCCTCATGGTCATGAGGCTTTTTTCTCTTAAATCGCATTCTATGAATCCTTCGATTGCTCTTTCTGTTCTTCAATAATTCGTTCGGTTGCTTTATGAATTCTATCCTTGGAATAGGGTGGTCTTAAATTCAATGATAACCGCCCTTTTTTAATCATATACGTTTCACTACCATCCTCCGAAGATCCTTTCAACCAGCAATCATCCGGATACTTCTCCGCAAAAGACCTCAACCGTTTCTGCAAGCTCTGATTGAAGGTATACACATCATAGAATCCATCATCTTCATTAGTCAGAATAATCGTTTCTTTTTCACACTTTAACCTTCGCATATTCTATCCCCGCTTTCTTTCCATTTCCTGATCCAGGTACTTTGGTATCGGCTTTCCGGACCGGCGAGCAATGGCAATCTGTTTCTGATGCAGTCGTTTGATTACGGACCTTCGTTTCTTAGGTTTATTATTTTGTTGATTTCGGGACATCTGTTTGTTGTTGCGTGCATCAGAAATTTTTTCCAGGTTCTTCTTCTGATTATTCACCAGACCGTCCACCATATCATAGTTAGCTTCTGTACCAGATTCTCTGCTTCGTTCATAAGTGCCGTTCTGGTAGAATTTCTGGTAATGTTCCAGACGGATTTTACCATCTTGTTTTAGCTGTTCGACCGGATTTAGCGGTACCTGCTGTTGGATGTAATCATGAATCTTTTGTTTTGTCTTTTCATCGAATTTCTTACATTCTTCGACAACCATTTTTCCATAAGCATCCAGGATAACACCCTGGGCCTGATCTCGGTATACCTGATGTTCCATCAAATAAAACTGTTTTCCATCAATAATGACGGTGTCTGTTGCAATCCAGTTCCCCTTTTTCCCATCAATCTGATAATTCTCAGTTTCCATAGTGATCAGTGCACCGGATGTGTTGATACGAATAAATCCGGCCAGATACTGTGGATAGTTCTCATCTACATAGTAGCAGCTGATTTCTCCATTCTTGTTCAATACGAGCACGTCACTGACTTCGCATTGATTTTTCGTCCGTTTCCAGATGTCAGCGACTTTTTCATTTTCCTGCATTTCATGAATCGAGATTAATCGGTAATTTTCGACAGTAATCGACACATTCTGCTGTCTTGCCTCTTGATATGGCAGATGCCACAGTGCTTTTCCTGCTGTCTGCTGATCTACTCGGTAGACTGCAAATTGATTAAGCTTCATAGGCATCATCCTCCAAGTTATTCAGATAATAATTCAGATCCAGAGAATAGTAGTATTTGTCTTCGATCTGCTGTAATTTTCCAACTGTAGAATTGATGATCTCAATCATTTCATCATTCTCAGGATCACTTTCTTCCTGTTCCATAACTTCCAAAGCTTCTTTCAGTGTTTGGATTGTTTCTTCCTTTGTGTGCTGCTGGAAGATAGCAGTAATAGTCAGTTCGTTTTCTTCCAGGTTTACATTTCTCATAGGCTCATTTCCCCCCTTTTCTTTTTCGGTATTGGTTTCATCTGTATATTCAGCTCCTTCTCGTTTTTTTCTTCGCTTATATTTTTTTCGTTATCCACTTTCTTATTGGATTCCAGAGGATTTTCCACATTTGGATGTCTTTCTTCCAAGTATTTTTCCACACGACTGATTGCATTTTGCACATAAGAATTTTCTCTAAATCCAGGAATCGAATTCAAAAATTCTTTCTGTATTTTTCCTTCAATCATCAGACTCTGCATTCCTTCATAATCACTTCCGTCTTTCAGATCAAAGCCAACACATTTCAGTCCATGCATACGTTCTGATGGGATTTTCTCATAAGCTTCCAAGGCTTCTGGTAATGTCAGGTCATAATGTACTTCACCCATTACAGGAAATTCAGCACATTCAGCCGCATAAAAGCTGATACATGTAAGATCATTTTCATAATCCACATTTTCTATTTCCGGGACAATATCGAGTATTTTTTCTCTTTGTGCTGCAAAGTCTGGAAGTTCTGCAAATCCAAATCGATCCACGTAATATGCCTGCATATCCCCACCACGGTTTGTAATGATAACATCACTGACCGACATAGAATGTGCTTTATAATCTGCCGGTGGATTATCGTTGAACATAGCGTACAAATCATCCAGCTTTTCATTTTCATGTAATCTGCCAGAATAGACACACTTATAATTTGCTGCATCGATTGTAATGCCATCTTCTTTGACCATTGCCATATTCATAAATAAATGTTGTTTTCCCGGTGTGTCTTCATCCACATGATAAATCGCATAGCGGTCACCATTACCTCTGAACATTTCTTCCTCTAGGGTATAATCATACTTAAATGGGTACATAGCCCGATCAACTCTCTCCGAAATATCCGTCCCTTCTGTAATCGTGTCTTCCAGCCAATTTTGGATATCTCCCCATGATTCAAACTGTAGATAGCCGGCAATTTCATGCGTCCCATCCGGTGCCAGTACAATATGTCCCGGTTCGCTTTCCCGATAATCATAGCGGTATCCGGCTGCTTCCAGTGCATCTACCAGAATGCCGTATTTTTCATGTAATTCTGTTTTCTGTTTTTCTTCAAGAATGATTTCCAGTTCTTCTGTCAGCTGATCAATCATTTCACCAGCTGTCCTGCGGATCACATCCATAGATGCTTTCATTTCCTTCATTTCCCGGCTGCTACTCCAACCTGCAATGTAAGGAAAACTATAATCCGATGTATCCAAACCAAAGGAAGAGCACACACAGTAAGCAACGGATTCAGCCTCAACCTCTTTTGTCAGTCGGTCTTTTTCTACTCCAAGGCTTTCCATAATTTCCCTGTCATGCAATTTTGCATGGGCTGTTTCATGAATAGCAGTCTTTAAAGTCTGGCTTTCACTGAGTCCTTTTTTAATCACGATTTCCTTATCTGCATTGTGATAATATCCATTGGCATTGCCAGCGATCTCATCGAATCGTATCGGTACTGGGGATATTTTCTGAATAGCCTGCATGAAAGAATCAAAGTCCTGTACAGCTGCAGTCAATAATTCCGGTGCCAGTGTCTGGATTGGTTCCCCGGATGTCTGAGCAATATCAAAGACGGTAACTGCTTTAAAATGCGGAACCGTAACTTCCACCTGTTCAGTCTTAGGTTTTCCATCGGTTCCCATGATCGGTCGCTGATTTTCATCCAGAACCTCTTTTTCCTTCATTTTCTTATATGGTGCCGGTGCAATGATTGTAATTCCTTTTTCACCTTTCATGACCTGTCTACCCATGGACTGCCAGTTTTTGTAGCTGGTAACAAGTGTGGCATCCGGTCGCTGCATAGCGATCAGCATTGTGTTGTTAAAGGAATAATTGTGAAACTTTGCCATGGTTTTAAGAAATTCCTGATAGCGGTTACTTGTAAAAAGTTCTTCCACACCAGATTCTAGTGACTGCATAATGCTGTCGATATCTTTTCCCTGGACCGGCAGTGGAATAGTAGTAGTTTTATTTTGTTCTGTCATAATACTCCTTTCCAAAAACGCCCCACGACATTGTGCTTATGCCGCAGGGCTTTTTATTAGTTGATGAGATGATTATTTTTTATTAAAGTTCCATATCGTGTTTCTTTGTTTTCGGTTTCTGATCCGGCTGTTCTTTTCCAACTTTCTCTGTTTTTGCAGCCTGCGCTTCTTTTTCTTTCTGACGTTCTGTGAACCTGTCTGCCTTTTCAAAGACGTGATCCTTTGTGTCAAAGTGATATACATCATTGGTAAGGCGTTCTGCTGGTGCTACCTGAGTCGCATTGACTTCTTTTACCATATCTCTTAACATTTCAGCATCCACTTGCCCGTCATCCGGCAAGATCAGCATTTGATGGATGGATGATGGCAAAATGAAGAAATTATTTCCCAGAAGTTCCCCCATGTTATCCATGAATTCCGGATAAAAGATCACACCAGCTCCATTAACTCTTTCTGTATTTGTAACAACAAAGAATGTCGGCATCTCGCTTGACTCCTGCAATGTTTCTAGCAGCATTTCACGTTCATCTGGTGTCAGCATGAGAATATTTTTCTGATATATTTCATCTATCAGTACACCTATACTTGATACCTCTGGGACCATGACACGCGGTGAACTTTTCATAGCGTCTTCATGAATCTGCTCCTGTGTCACTCCATATTCCTTCATCATTTCATTTGTAATCAGCATGGAACTTAATCCATCCTGATCCTTGCCTACTGCCACATGATAGGTAATTGCAAGATCTTCCTTTAGTTGGTGTGGCACAATTTCGAGGACTTCCTTATTTGCTTCGGCTGATGACACACGGATAAATAGCTTGTCCTTCACATTTTCATAATTTAAAATAGCTTTCAGATCAACCTGTATCGGTGCCTCAAGGACTATATCTGCAATCTTTCTGCATACAGTTTCCATTGTTACGCCAGGCTGTGTTTTATATGCTTCATACAGCTGGTTAAGATTGATCGTCGGGGTAAGCAGCTCACCTTCTTTTCTCACCATCAGTCCCGTATAGGCACGGTTCAGTTTCTGACACTCCATCGTTGATACCTCTGCATTCTCATAATCCTTTGGTAAAAAGAGTTTGATATTGCCCTTTACTTCATTTACAAATTCATTAAAATTCATTCTTCGTTTCCTCCTCTAATCTGTTTTTCTTATTTCTTTTTGCTTTTGTTTTTTGGTTTCTTTTTTGGAAAGGATAAAGAAAAATTTACCTTTCCGGTTTCATCTGCATCCATATGAAGATCTGCCTCAAAGTACATATTCTTCTTTCTGGAATACAGGTCTTTTACATGCACACTTCCATTTTTCAAAAGCTCTGCAGCCATCTTTTTATCCATGGTTTTTTCCATGCTCTGCAGATAGCGGTTATCTTTCCAGAGAGCAAAGTGGCAATCGTGGTTGCTGCAATAGAAGTTGGTCTTGCTTTCGTATACCAGGCTGCCGCATACCGGACAGGTTCCAATGCTTTCTCTGGTCTGAAATCTTCTTGTTTCTTCTTCGGAGATCGCATCACATCCATTCAGCATCATGGTCAGCATATTTTTAATCCCGGTCATAAATTGTTCCGGTGCAATTTCCCCATGCTCCATCAAGAGCAGCTGATTTTCCCATTCTGCAGTCATACTTGCAGATTTCAGGAAGTCTGGCAGGATCTCAACAAGGACTTTTCCATCCTCTGTTGGAAGAATCTGTTTTCCTTTTCGGGTGGCATACTGGGAATAAATCAATTTTTCGATGATACCGGCTCTTGTCGCCGGAGTTCCTAATCCTTTCTTTTCCGTGTCTTCATCGAATTCCTTATTTCCAGCAGTTTCCATTGCCGCAAGGAGAGTATCTTCACTGTATGGTTTCGGTGGTGATGTGAAATGCTCTGTCTTTTCTGCATCCACAGCATAGAACGTTTGTCCTTTGGTTACTTTCGGCATCCTCTCTTTCATTTCCTGATCCGGATCTGCAATTGCCATGCGGTCCTTATTCTTGAAGCAGTTTTCAAAGAGTTTCCATCCATCCTGCAGAACAATCTTTCCTTTTGCTTTGAAGATTTCTCCCTGGCATTCCACTTCAATCTCTGTTTCCTGGTAAATGTGATCCTTACTCATTGCCATGACCGTATGGACTGCGATCAGGAAGAGAATCTTTTCTTCCCAGGATTTCAGTTCATCCAGATGGCTGGATGCAAGCTCCATCGTTGGGATGATTGCATGGTGATCTGTCACTTTGCTGTTATTCATGACTTTCTTCACATCTAGCTGCTCCGGCTGATCAAACGGACCTGTCAGCTGATATTTCTCATAAATCTGACGAACCACATTTCTTGCGGTCTGTTCCATATCTTCTGTCAGATACTGGCTGTCTGTTCTTGGATAAGTGATCAGTTTCTTTTCGTACAGGCTCTGAGCGGTATCCAGTGTCTGTTTGGCTGTCATTCCATAGATACGGTTTGCTTCTCTTTGCAGTGTGGTCAGGTCATAAAGCTTTGGTGCTTTTACTTTCTTTTCCGTTTCTTTTACTGAAGTGACAATAGCTTCATTTCCATGGCATCTGCTTCTTAACTGTTCCGCCTCATCCGGATCAAAGATCTTTGGCTTTACTGCCGGAATTCCGTCACAATCCAGTTCTACATTGAAATACTTTTCTTTCTGGAAATTGCTGATCTGTCCGGCACGTTCCACCAGCATGGCAAGTGTCGGTGTCTGAACCCTTCCAACGGTCAGCTTTTTGAAGTACTTTGTGGTGTAAGCTCTGGTTGCATTCATTCCTACCAGCCAGTCAGCCTGAGAACGGCATACAGCAGCTTCGGCCAGATGTCGGTATTCCTCTGCGGATCTCAGATGCTGCATTCCATCAAGGATTGCGGAATCTTCCAGAGAACTGATCCATAATCGTTTCACCGGCTTTTTACTTCCGGATAAGTCATAGACATGTTTGAAGATTAATTCTCCTTCACGTCCGGCATCACAGGCATTTACGACGTATTCAATTTCCGGACTGTTGAGCAGTCTTTTTAAGATATAGAACTGATCTTTCTTATCTTCTGAGACTGTAACTTTCCAGTCTTTCGGGATGATCGGGAGATCTTCATATCTCCACTGGTTAAATTTTTCATCGTAAACATCCGGTGAAACATATTCGGCCAGATGTCCGAAGCACCAGCTGACCATACAGTCGGTTCCTTGTAAATATCCGTCTTCTCGTTCCTGTGCTCCAATCACTTCTGCGATTGCTCTTGATACACTTGGTTTTTCTGCAATTACTAAATACATGATGTATTACCTCCTTCATATAACGAAACGGAGAGAGCATGTTTTACAGCCCCCTCCGCAAAAAAAGTTTATTTATTTTTCATTTTCTTCAAAATCTTCGTCTTCAGACTCTTCCTCATCCGGAACTTCTTCCAGTCCACCTGTTTCCAAACCTTCCGGCTGATCATCCTCATCTTCCTCTTTTTTAGGTTTATAGATCTTGAAGTAGTAGTAAGCTGCCACACCGCCAAGAGCCAGGATCAGGATTGTTGCCATCGCACCTACATTGTTTTTTGCAGATACTGTTTTCTCAGGATCAACGGTAGCTTCCTTGTCTACATCCTCATTATTTGTTTCATCCAGCACTACCTTTGATTTATCTGGCTGTGGTGTTACGACAGTAGCAGTGCTGTCTTTATCCAGAAATTCGGACAGATCATTCTCATCAATCTGGGATAACATATAGACATTCTGTGATGTGGCACTACGGTCGATCACGATATAGAAAGTGTTGTTATTCTTCGTTGTAACCGTAAGAAATTCCTTTGTGGAATCATCGGTAATGTCATCCTTGACTTCACCATTGCCAGGTGTCGTAAATGCAGTTTCCTTGTCTGTTCCATCTTCCGGCAGCACCTCGTTTGTGTTTGTCGCCTCGTCCTTTTTCTCTTCTTTGTCTGTTGATTGATCTGTCTGAGTTGTCTCTACTTTGGATGCCTCTGCCGATTCATCCACATAGGCAAATGCTGTGGTTGATGCTGTAAAAAGCATCATGACTCCCAACAGCAGTCCTGCCATTTTCTTATTCATTTTCTTCCATTTCACCATTCTGATATTCCTCCTTATTTTCTTCTGTGAATACAAAGGAGCCTGAACCTTCATCGTCAGACTCCCTGCTTACCTGAAATTTAACTTTTCCACTCTGGATACCATCCAAAAGATCATATAACTGATCATTATCCATCTTCATACCACGGATGCACCTGATCATCTCATTGTCCTCTTCCTGCTTTAATGCAGCCTGGACACCCCTAAGATATTGCTGCAGATCCGCGATCTTTTTCTCTGTCTTGGCAATCTCATCCAGATATTTTTTAATCTTTTTATTCAAACTTTCACCTCCCTTCGTTCACCCCTTTATGGCAGTCTTCCAAAGCACATGAAATGTTGCTGCCAGTAGGATGTGCTGATATTTGAGTAATGGATCGGATCCCCGCAATGGATCATCATATTGTTACCGACATAGATACCCACATGGCTTGCACCAGATGTGTTATACGTTCCCTGAAAGAAGATCAGATCTCCTGGTTTTGCTTCTTCCGGTGATACATAAGTACATACGCCTCTTAATCCATCCGCGGTCAATCGTCCATAGTTCCATCCATTACCACAGTGGTTAATGACATAGGATACGAAACCTGAGCAATCAAATCCGGACGGAGAGTAGCCACCCCATACATACGGTACTCCCAGATATTTTTCTGCTTCCCGGATCATCCGGGCAAATTCTTCATCCTGCAGTGCTTCCGGTGGAATCTCATAGCTCATTCCATTACCGCCTGATCCACTGGTCACATTGTTTACATCCCACAGATAATTTCTGTTTCCATAGGTCGTATTTAATGCATTATAGATGATCAGCTGCTCCGCATTCAGATTGGCTCTTGCCAAAGCATCAAAGCTTCCATTTGTCAGTGTCACATATAGAATCTTCTTAGTGCTTGTACTGGTAACCGTTACTTCCTGACTGCCATTGTCATCTGCGATATAGGCTTCCCAGGTCTGATGTCCATGAGCAGAAGCGGCAGCATGGTTATCATAGTAAACGTCAAACTGCACACCATATCGTGCAAAGGCTCCGGTATCCTCAACTGTGTATTCCACACCATTCATTACTACCTTAGTGCCAATCGGCACAAATGGATTGGAAGCATCTACAGCAATGGTATGGTTTGCAGTTGGATATGCACCACTAGCAGTTGGTCCTCCGGACCATACACCACAACAGATTCGACAGTTACAATATCCACTTGTCACTACCTGTCCTAATGATTCTCCGACTCGAACATTTCTGGTTTCTGTCACCGTTTCTGTTCGACCTTCAGTATTCAGATGATATTGTGCTTCAAAAAGAGCTTGCAGTTCATTTTCAACATCTGAGTACGTCCAGTCCCCATATTTTGCGGTAAGATACGAGATAAGATGGTATGGATTATGGCCAATCTCAGCAATGTTGTACTGATACTCGTCATAATTCGGATGTCTTCGTTCCATCTCATTAATCTGCTGGTTCAAGGCACTTTCCAAAGCAGCATATCTGTTTTCGGCAGCATAAATATCCTCGTCTGAACTTGGATACGTTGTAATACCGATCACAGATCCAGCACCCTCGATAGAAGCACTGCAGCTCCCCAGAGATACCGCTATGACAAGAAAAAGAAGCGCAAAAATACCGATGCCTGCGAACATGGCACGATTACGCTTTATGATCTCTTTCAAGGCGATCTTTGCTTTTACCGTCATGTTCTCGACACCGGCAATGGCTGTTGCTCCACCCAGACTGCCAGCGGATTTCCCGGCTCTGGCTGCTCGGTAAGCATCCTTATATCGTTTTTTCTGGAAGAAGCGGTTATAGAAATGTCTCTTTTGTTCGGCTTTCTTTACCGTTTCTGCATTCTTGACTCCTTCCATACTTTCTGCAGAACCAAATTTCAGTTTCTTTTCTACGGTAGCCTCACGATAACCTCTGCGATGGGTTTTCACATCCGTCCGTTTGCTGCGGATCTGAGCATGACGCAGACCACGTAACGCATCTTCTGTTTCACGCTCTACAAGTCTGGCACTTTCCACACCTGCATTTTCATCTGTTTCTTCCTCTTCGGAAGAGACTGCTTTCATGCCAGATATAACAGCTTGTGTAGCAATGTATTTCCCGGCTGTCCCTCCCGGTTTCATGCCAGCACCTTTCACCATCTGATTTCCTTCATCATCAAAAGATAATCTTCCAGCTTTTGCCTGTTCTTTGGTCATCTGTTTTTGCAACTGTTTCTTCCGAATGGATTTCTTTTGGCTGTTCAGATTATTATCATCATCCGGGATTTTTTCATAACGATGCAGTTTCTTTCGATATCCGGATACTTTTTCTTCCGGCGTAACTTCAACTGTATCCTCAACAGCTTCCTGCCGGACAGAAGATTTACGGACTTTCTCCATCTGCAGTCGTTTTCCTTTTCCCGATTTTGTATCTTCATTTTCAGCCTTTTTTCGTTCCCGTTCAGGAACAAATTCTTCCTTAATTTCCGGTCGCCCCCGGCTCCTGTGACTGATATCTTTTACACTACCATCACGGAGATTTTCTTCTGTCAGACCATCCCTGGTCATCTTTGCGACCTTTTTATCTTTGCCTTTAAATTTTTTTCCAGCTATAGGTCATCACCTCCAGGCACAACTTTTCTTTCTGTACTCATTCAGTTCCTGGCGTCCAATAATCGGGATACCAGGATAACCATCTGCCTGTGTCCTGATTGCCGGAGAGCTCGCCTGGATATGAAATACCCAGTTCAATTCACTCGGATCTCTCGGCCAGAAACCATTGATCAGCATAGCCTCCTTGAACTGATTGTTGTGCAGATGGATCTGGGTACGTTTATACAAAACTTCTTTCAGATCATCACTAGTAAGATGTGGGTAGATCTTTTGTGCCGGATAGAAATTCCAGAATACCCAGTCAAGGATAATGTTCTGTGTTTCCAGCGGAAGCTCATACAGATGATGATCATCATTGACTGTATGAACACGGTATCCAGGCTGCGCATTTTCCAGATTTTTCATCTGAATGTAAGGATTATCCTGGTTCCACTGCCTGATTCGGATCTTATCGATTTCCTTCATGTTTTTCCGCCTCCATTTCTTTCTCTCGTTTTTCAACTTCTTCCGGTTTTGTAGTCATCAAACTGTACAGCTTCAAGGTCTTATCGAACTTGTCCTTAAATGGAATAATTGTTGTTCCATAGAAAAGAAGTCCTTCTCCTTCCCCGGAATTCGTCACATAAGACAACTGATATGGGGAAATATTCAGCTGTTTTGCGAGGATCTGTCTGTCACCTGCCGCCTGGTTCAGCATCAGGATAAAATCACTGTTCTCAAAGATATTTTCAATTTCCCTGCTGGCAAGAAGATCTTTGATATTCTGTGTGATACCAGTCGGTACGCCTCCCCATTTTCTGAATCTCTTCCAGATTTCTACGGAATAAGCTGCTGTCTGTTCTTCTTTGAGCAGAAGGTGGAATTCATCGATATAGTACCTGGTAGATTTGATGCCACGGTTGATCGTAACTCTGTTCCATACCTGATCCTGGACGATGAGCATTCCGATTTTCTTCAGCTGCTTTCCAAGTTCCTTAATATCAAAGCAGACAATACGGTTATTCAGTTCCACATTGGTTCTATGGTTGAATACTTTCAGTGATCCATTTACATAGATTTCCAGTGCTGTTGCAATTCTCTGGGCCTGGGGTTCTTTCTGCTTTCTGAGGCAATCATACAGGTCACCGAGGACCGGCATATTTTCCGGTTTTGGATCTGCAAAGTACTTCTGATACACTAGTGGAAGACAACGGTCGATCACTGATTTTTCCTCTGCTTCAATACCATCCCTGCTTCCCATGATCAGCTCACATAAGGACAGGACAAAATCAGATTTCACACCAAGTGGATTGTCATCATCGGAATAATCCATATTGATATCCATTGGATTGATATAATCCTTACTGGTCGGTGAAATGTGTACGACCTGTCCGCCAAGTGCATGGACCAGTGGATAATACTCGCCCTCCGGATCTCCGATGATAATGTCATCCTTCGTAACAAAGAACGCATTGGTAATCTCTCTTTTTGCTGCAAAGGATTTACCGGATCCAGGCGTACCAAGGATCAATCCATTCGGGTTTTTCAGCTTTTTACGATCCACCATGATCATGTTGTTACTGAGTGCATTCAATCCGTAATATAAGGATTCTCCTGCCATAAAAAGTTCCTGTGTCGTAAACGGAACAAAGATTGCTGTACTGGTAGTCGTAAGAGCCCGCTTGATCGGGATATGATTTACTCCCAACGGAACACTGCTCATCAATCCTTCTTCCTGCTGATAGTCCAGACGTTTCAGTACACAGTTGTATTTCTGTGCAATTCCGGCAGTCTGGAAGATGGCATTGTCCAGTGCCTGTTTGGTCTTTGCGGTATTTAAAAAGAGCGCTGTTACAAGGAACATACGCTCATTTCGTGACTGCAGGTCTTCTAACAGACGCTTAGCTTCTCCGCCATACGTGTTCAGATCCGATGGAATGATATCCATATCGTATCCGGCCCGGACTGCTTTTTTCTGTTCTTCGATTTTCATACGGTTGATATCCGTCACTTTGCTTTTTACCAGCTTGATTGCCTTCATCTGATCCACAGACTGGACATGCAGGTTGACGATGAGATTCTTATCAATATCCAGAAATTCTGCCAGCATTTTATCTGTAAGCTCTGGTGCCAGGATCTGTAAATAAGAGACTGCTCCGATGGTATTTCCCATACGGAATGTATTTCTGTCCTTGAATACAAAACTGGTCGGTGCCACATAATCTTTGGTATTGAGTCCAGTACGGATCATGGAACCATAATCAAACTGGAAGTCTGTCATGATATCCGGATTGAAAGTCTCATACAAAATCTGCAATCTTTCCACTCCATTCAATGGATAGGCTGGAACTCCAAGGATCTTGAAGTTGTTCAGGATATCTGATTCAATACGTTCCAGCTTTGGCTTTGCTTCCCGGATATTATCCGCTTCGATGGAAAAGGTGATATATTTTGACTTCACCAGACCGTTGTTTCCTTTTGCCAGCTGCTGTTTCAACATCTTTGCGTATTCCATACGGACATCATCAAAAGCATCCTCCTGTGGTCGGATCCGGATGACCTGCTCAAACTCCTTCATGCTGCTCTTATGGTTGATAAAGCTCAGCTGAAAATGGATACTGGCATCAAAGTAATTGAGGAAATCACACCAGTTTTCAAAGATTGCATTTTTATCTTCGTTCTGAGCCAGCTGGTAGTTGATGTCATAGAAGCGGATGCACTTAGAATACGTTTTTCCCTGTACCCTGCAGATTCCATCTCTTCCCATTTCCTTATAAGCGATCGACTGCTGAACAGACAGTTTTTTCTGCCTGCGTTTTTCCTCCTGCTTTTCCTTTTTCTTTTTCTCTTTTCTGTCTACTTTTTTGTATCCGGTATCTGCGACAGTTTTCTTATTTTTCTTTTTTCGCAACCGTTTTTCCTCCTTTCAGTTTTCCTGTATCCGGAGACTGCTTGATCTGTTCCGGATCTGTCTCATAATAGTTTTCAGTTTCATATTTTCTAACGGGTGGACGAAGAAACTTCACCCGGATCATATGCATCAGAACATCTTCCAGATGCATCCCGTCTTTTTCGTACATGGCAAATAAAAATGCCGGTAACATCAAAAGCACCATGACCGTTGCTGCATTACTATTTCCCATCACATTACGCAAGAGGAAATAGCTTGGAATTCCCATTGCAGCACCTATCCCGATACAGATCAACTGTCTTTTGGTCAGGTTAAATGCTACCTTATTCTTTACCTTCGTTAAATCTTTCGGTACGCTGACATATGCCATGATTTTCACTCCTTCCTGTAATTTAGTGCGCGTTGAATATCGACTTACTTAAAGAGGCCGTCTTAAAGAGGCTGTAACATAAGATCACTGTGTAAGCCATAACGCCAAATAATGAAGAACTCAGATTATCTGAATACTGGATACCTGCAACAAGCACTGCATAGATTGCAACGCATACCATCATCAGAAATGCCTGGAAAGCCAGGGCAAAGAGTCCTCTGAAATAATTCGTGCCGATCTGTCCCCATTCTCTGTTACTCATAGTTGCAAATGGAATCGGCGCAACTGAGGTATATAGGTAAATCTCTATCATACGTCCATACATGATCACTGTGATCAGTACAGACAGGATTCTCATACAGAAGCCGGCGATAAGGGTTTCCAGCGCCAATACAACAAGTTCTCCGATTTCCATACTTTCCAGGGTTGCGGAAAGATCCGTCAATGCCGAAGAAATATCAATGGCGGTACTTCCTGTGATAACACCGGCCGCAGAATTAACTACGTGCTGGCCCACATCGAATACCGCCATTGTGATCGTAAATGTGTTACTCACCAGATAAACAGCGACCCACATTTTTACGAAGTACTTGAAAAACATCCAGGTATCAATATCATGCATGTTGTTGCGCTCGGTCAGCATAGAAATCAATTCGTAGCAGAGTACGAGTGTGATAATAATACCTGCGATCGGCATGATCACGGAATCCGATAAGTTCCGGATCATACTGAATATGCTGCCGTTCCACCCTTGCGGGGTCTGTCCAACCTGGGTAGCGATCTCACCAGTCTTTTGATTGACATCAGTAAACATCGTGTCCAGGTTGGAAGTGATCATCCCGGTTAAGAGTTCCCTCATCCATTCCTCAATCGCATCAAAAATCTGACTGAACATGGATCTCTACTCCTTTCTCTTAACCAAATAATCCACTCAGAAGCGGGATCAGCTGTGTTCCGATCAGGATAACACCACCACCGCTCATCAGCTGTTTAATTCCCTGGGATTTTGCACCCGGGTTGTCGTTTCCATAACCTTCCATCAGGTTGATTACGCCCCAGACACCAAGGCCTGCACCGATTGCAACAACCAGTGTCTGAAGGATATTGATTGCACTGCTAAAAAAAGCCATAATCAAATGTTTGAACAAACGCTTTTCTTATGGTCTGTAAGCGTTTGGCTCTACTCCTTTCCCTTTTATTCAGACCTTTTTATATCCTTATCAGTAGTAGCAGGGTGCTCGAATTCTTTCTTTCATATCAATCCTCACTTTCCTCAGCTTCAATCGCTGATACATCTTCTTGTGTTACAGTTACTTCATACATTTCAAATTCTGTATCTTCCGACATCACCAGTCGGTGTGCCAGATACTTTTCGACATCAAACGCATTATTCTTATTAAAATCGGCAAGCTCTTTGTACCGTTTATGCTTTGTGATGTCATATTTGTTGCTCAAAAACGGCCGGACTCCTCGAAGCTGTAAGATACATTTTTCTCCATCCATGACCGCCAGCTCATCTCTACTCATCAGTTCTTTTCCAGTCTTTTGATAGTTCAGCCCATAGGATCGGTTGCTGCCTCTGGTGTCTGATGTGTTGTAAAGATCAATGGTTTCCTTTCCCAGGGTTTCTGATATTTCTTTCAGTGTGGAACTTTCCTTTCCCCCCAGGAAAAGAACAGTGTCACAGTTACCTGTGATCGTCTCAGCAGCATCCTTATAGATGGTTTTCAGCTGAGATTGTGACTGCAGAATGATAGAAGCGGAAATTTCCCTGCTTCGGATCGTAGCAATCAATTTGTCGAATTTTGGGATCTGTCCGATATTGCTGAACTCATCAAGAAGCAGTCGTACATGATAGGGAAGCCTGCCGCCATGCTCATCATCCGCCTTATCACAAAGCAGGTTAAAAAGCTGGGTGTACATGATCGCTACCACAAAGTTGAATGTGTCATCTGTGTCGCTGATGATGACAAACATGGCTGTTCTCTGATCACCGATCATATCCAGTTCCATTTCGTCATACGACATAATTTCTCTTAGTTCCTGAATGTCAAATGGTGCAAGTCTGGCACCACAGGAAATCAAAATCGATTTTGCAGTTTTGCCGGCTGCAAGCTTGTACTTGCGATATTGCCTTACTGCAAAGTGTTCCGGATTTTCTGCTTCCAGTTCTTCAAACAATTCATCCACTGCATTTTTAAATTCTTCATCATCCTCCCTGGTCTCACTGGCATTGATAAATTCCAACAGAGTAGAAAAGTTCTGTTCTTCCTCTGGTGCCTCATACCAGATGTATCCGATCAGTGCAGAATACAAAAGACGTTCGGCCTTGACCCAGAAATCTTCCGTTGATTTTTCGCCTTCACCCTTGGTATTTGCAATAATGGTATTGACCAGCTTTAAGATGTCTTTTTCACTCCGGATATAATGGAACGGATTGTAATGCATGGACTTTTTAAAGTTGATCGTATTTAATACCTTGATCCGGTATCCTCCATTTACCAGCATCTTCCCGCATTCAACGATGATCGTTCCCTTCGGATCAGTGACCACATAGGACACGTGATCCGTCATCTGCATAAGATTGGGTTTTACATAGAATCTTGTCTTTCCGGATCCGGAACCACCGATGACGATCACATTCTTATTTCTGGCATACTTTGGGGCTTTTGGCCGGCTGTTCATGGTCAGACGTTCCGTTTCTGTGAGGATGACATTGTTTTCAAAGACCGGATCCATAAAGGGTTCGATGTCTTTTCTGTTTCCCCATCTTGCAGATCCATACTCCACACCTTGTCGGAACTTCTTTGCATTTTTAGAACGATAGTAGACCACCAGTTTTAATGCACCTGCAACCAGAACACCTACTGTAAGATCCTGCAAAGCGATACTTGGCAGCCAGCTTAAAAATGCCAGTCGGAAATTGACTAACATCACGCCAAGTCTCTGGACCATGCTTTCTCCCAGGCAATGCCTGTACAGCCAGAATCCTTTATCTGCTACATAGAAGATAAAGAAATATGGGAGATTTAAGATCACCAGTCGTTTGACCTGGATCTTCTGTAATTTTTCCCGGATCATCGTTCCTGACCTCTGGATTTTTGTCTCTGCTTCACACGCTGGCGGTGCTTTGCTTTTCTTTCTACAGATTTCTGCAGTTTCTTTCTGACGGATGGTTTCTTCGCCTGTTTCTTTTTCAGTTCTACTCCGGCATATTCCCGGAAAGCCGCTGTCATCACATCCACATCTTTAGCCTTAAAGAAGACCAGATATTTTGGTGGATCAGCACCGACTTCTTTTTTCAGGCTGTAATCAATCCCGTACTTTCTTGCCACACGGTCAAAGGATTTGATATTTTCATCTGTGATCTTTATGTTGGAAAGCTGTACTCCCTGTGCATTCAGTTGCTTGATGGTCTGCTTTCCATGTGGCTTTTTCTTTTCAATCTTTTTTCGGGCTTTTTCCCTTCCTTTCTCCTGAGCCCGTCCGGTCTTTTCAGCCATTTTCACCTGCGTTGCTTTCTGTTTCCTCCGGTTGTCCATTTCCAGGAACTTCCGAAGGGCTGCTTTTAGCACACTGGCAGTGATCTTGACTCCCTGGATGCTCAGGCTGATCACTTTCTGATTTACTTCTTCCTGCAATTACCCACGTCCTTTCTTTCCTTTCATTTCAGAATGAAGACGGGCAATACAATATCCGATGCATGGAACATGTTTTCCATACGGACAGCCACCACATGGTGTTGTTTTTACTGCTTTTTTCTTTTCCGGAAGCAGATAGTGGCACTGTTTCAAGCTACAGCCTTTCTTTTTGCCTCCCCACCAGTAACAGTACTTGCAGGACCATGGCTTTTCTTCGCTGTACTTTCTTCCCTCAATAGCTGCATTTGGTTCTATGATCAGATCTTTATTAGTCTTCATTCTGTTCTTCCTCTTTTCTCATGATTTCTGTCAGTTTTTTCTCTGCCTGACTTCCGGCAGCAATGAGACAATACAAAACTGTAAATATTGCCGCTGCTCCCAGAAGAGCAACAAAAATAATGATATTTCTCATGGTTTCTCCCATCTAAAAAAGCGTCCACAGATTCCTTTCGGTTTCCATGAACGCTCATTCTTATTTGATTAGTGTTTCTTTTTTCTCATAAATGCAAGGGCTCCTGTACCAGTCGCACCAATGCCGAAAAGTATAAACCACAGCCACAGATTGGTGTTATCCCCAGTCTTTGGTGAATTACTGACAGGTTTTCCACCTTCCGGTGTCTTTTCTGCCGGTTTTTCCTCATCCACCATGGTTACATGCTGTACTTCACCGGTATCCTTTACTTCGAATTCCACATCTTTTGCAACCAGATAGCCATCCGGTGCTGTTTCTTCACGGAGAGTGTATTTTCCGATCGGAAGCATTTCGATATAATGTGCTTTCTCTGTACTGGTCCAGCTTTCGACAACTTTTCCATCCTGATCAAGGATTGTGAGTTTTGCTCCTGGAAGTTCTTTTCCGGCGATATCCTGTTTGGAGATTTTCACCTTCGTCACATCATCCTTCATCTCAACTTTCTGCACATCGGCAGTATCTTTGATGGTGAACTTCACGCTTTCAGCTGTCACGTAACCATCAGCAGGTTTTGTTTCAACCAGTGTGTATTCTTTTCCGACAGTCAGCTCACGGATCACATGTGCTTCTTTACCGGAAGTCCATTCATCCACGATATTTCCATCAGCATCTACCACTTTCAGCTTACATCCTGGAAGTTCTTTTCCGGTTGTCAGACTGGATTTGGTAAATTCAACGACGGTTGGCTGATTATCAAAGGTAAAATCATAAGTGACTGTCGGCTGATCCTCACCTGCATACTCAAAGGTAAATTCCTTTACTTCATCGTTGGTTACGAATCCGTCCGGTGCATAGAGCTCTTTTACATAGTAAGTTGCTCCTATTGGAAGATCTGCAACAAATGTGATCTTTCCTTCTTCATCCGTAGATTTCAGTTCAATGATCTCATCGGCTTCAATCAGGACTTTACCAGTTGTCTCAGACTTAATGTCTTCTTTGGCAAATAATCCAAAGATAGCTCCTTCCAGTGTACGGTCAGAATCTTTTTCCTTCTTAAGTACACTGACTTCTACTCTCTGACGGTTGTTCTGCCAGTCTTTGTCATAGACTACAACCGGTGTATTCTGATCCACGTAAGTCAGATCTACATGACGGATCTCACCATCCAGTACATGACCGTAAGCAGTTCCTGTTTCTTTCACATAGTATTTACCAAGTGGAAGATTTTCCAGTTTTGCAATACCGGTTTCATCTGTCTTGATCGTTGCAATCAGTTCATCCTTTTTATAGTAATCGTCACTGACGCCATCGGCAGCCTTAATGTCTTCCTCAGCATAGACTTCAAACGTAACATCTGTCAGCTTTCCGGTTACATAGTTGAAAATGTGTTCCACCACACCTTTGACCTTATCGGCCAGTGTAACAGAATCCAGAAATTCTCCCTTTTTGTTGATGATGAGTTCACCAACCGGTACCTCGTCCTTCATTTCCACTTTCTGAACCTCTCCGGTATCTTTGACTGTGAATGTCACATCATTGGCTACCAGATAACCATGCGGTGCAAACTCTTCATGTAGGGTATAAGTCTCACCCACTTTCAGATATTTGATCACATGCGGTGCATCTTTGGAAGATGTCCAGCTATCTACTACATTTCCATCTTTATCCGTTACTTTCAGATAAGCTCCATCCAGTTCTACACCGGTTGTTGCATCTGATTTTGTGATCTCAACAGTTGTCGGCTGGTTCTTCTTTACGGATTTTAATGTTACTGTCTGTACATCCTGCCCCTGATAAGAAGCATCAAATCTCAGTACTTCATCCGAAGATACGAATCCATCTGGTGCTTTCAGTTCTTTTACATAATAGCTTCCAAGTGGAAGATCCAGTGTACATGCTGCCTGACCTTTTTCATCAGAAGTCATTTCCTGTAAAAGAGTATCTGCTTTGACGATCACTTTTCCATCTTTCGTCTGAATGTCTTTTGCATTGTAAATACCGAACACTGCTCCGGCTATTGTATTGCCTGTCTCAGCATCCTGTTTTTCGACCGTAATCGACACTTTCTGTCGTTCATCTGTGACAGAGATTTCTTTCTCGATCACTGCAGTATCCTGATCCGCATAAGCAAATTCGACATTTTCCGGCACGGTATTTAACACATAAGTGTCCGGTGCATTCTTCTCTTTAACATAGTACCTGCCAAGTGGAAGATTCTTTACGGTTGCATAACCATCTGCATCCGTTGTGACGGTTGCTACCAGTGCATCCTTTGCAAAATACAGAGTTCTCTGTCCATCTGCATCTACCTGATGATCGGCAGTATAAATATCCTCTGCCGCATAGACTTCAAATTCGGCACCTGCAAGTCCAGCCATTTCATACTGGAAGTCCTTATCAAATCCCTTTAACACTTCACCCTGTTTATAGATCTTTAACTGACCTTTGACCGGGGCATTGGTATATTCCACATCAATGACTGCATCTCCTGTGACAGGATCGGTCAGATAAGCAGTATCTGTATCAACTGCAACTGTCACATAGTTTTTGGATATTGTGTACCCATCGGGTGCCGTCACTTCCTCAATCCGGTAGTTACCAGGTTTCAGATTCTTTGGCAGTACCAGGTATCCTTCCTCATTTGTGAAATAGGATTTGTGTACCGTTGGCTTCGGATAGGATGTTGTCTGTTCCACATATTTCTGATTATCCAGGTCGTATACCTTGAACTCAGTATTGGCCAGGAGTACAGATTTCTGTGTTTCTGCATCCTTTTTGATGATCTTTAATTTTGCTTTGAATTCTTTATCCAGCAGCACTCGCCATGTCTGCGGTGTATCCGGATGATTCTCTGTGATCTTCACTACAAAATCATCAACCGGTGCATAGTTGTGTTTGCTTGTGGTTTCTCTTACCACATAAGTTCCATATGGAAGCGGAATCGATCTTGCATATCCTTTTTCATCGGTAAACATTTCTGTCTGACCATCTGCAGTCAGTACAACTGGTCTGGCTGAGTCAAAATCATAACTTCCATCTGCTTTTACTTTCAGATCACTGACAAGCCATGCTGAAAAACCGACTCCCTGCAGAAGATCTGCATCGGTCTTTCCATTGTTTGCGGCTTTAATGATCTGGAACGGCTGCTTAATGACTGTTTCTTTACATACAGAAGTTCTTTCTACTGTCGGAACAGTAGCACCTTCGTAAGTACAGTCCACATCATGTTCTGTCGGATCCAGTACGTACCCCACCGGAGCACTAAGCTCTTTCAGATAATACTTTCCAAGATAGAGATCTGATACAGAAGCTTCGCCATTCTTATCCGTTGTCAGGGATGTGATCAGGGTGTCTTTCTTATAGATTGTTCCGGTTTTTCCATCCGGATGAACAATGTCTTCTCTTGCATAAAGACCATATACCGCACCTTCCAGTGTTGCGTCTCCCTGGGCTTCATTGCCTGTCTCAGCATCCTGTTTTGCAATGTTGAGCTTTGCATTTGTTCGCTTATCCGTTGCATTTTTGGTCGTTGTCTTTCCGATAGCAAGAGTCACATTATAAGACTTTGTATCAATCTGATACCCTGTTGGAACAGAGATTTCTTTCAGATAAACAACTTCCTGTGTCTTTTCCATTGTAAGCTGTGAAGCACCATTCTGATCAGTTTCAGGCATCTCTGCGATTAGCTTTGTACATGCAGCATCGGAATAGATCCCGTACACTGCACCAGCCAGTGCATTGCCTGTATCCTGGTCTTTCTTTACAATGGATACCTTACATTCTTTTGTCCAGGTTACTTTAAAATCCACATATTTCTCATTTCCGACACCTTCACCGAAAACAAGAGCCAGATCCTGTGTTCCGGATCCTGTTACAATCTTGTAAGCAGAGTATTCTTTATCAATGCTTCCCTTCATCTGAGAAGAAAATGTAGCACTGACGCTCTCTGCCTGATCAAGTGGTGCTGTCAGATAAAACTGTGTACCTCCACTGATTTCTACACTTGCTCCTGCAGCACTGGTTTTACCGGTTGTCACATTTACAAGCTTTACACCGCTTGGCAACTTAAATGTGATTGTCTGCAGTTTATCTGCTTTGAATGTGATCACGTTTGTTCGCTGGCTGTTTCCTTCCACATAAGCCTTTACATTAGATTCGGAAAAGCTCATATCTACAGACGGAATGTCCGGCATATTTACACAATAATTGTAAAGCTCCATTGCCAGGTTCTTTCCTGTTGCATTAGTTCCGGATGCCCAGTCACTGGATCCATTTGCATAAGCCGCTGCAAGATGCGTAATAATGAATCTCTTTCCTGCTGGAAAATCCGGATGTTTCTCATCGAAGAAACCATTCTCATCACTTGCTTTTGTTCCGTAATAGCAGACCTTTGCAAGTGTCTTTCCATCGGCAAGTTTCTGAATCGTATAAGTTCCATTTCCCGGTCCTTTTTTTGATGGTTCAACACAGTATGCTGTTGCATTGATGCTTCCCCATTTCACATAATATGGACAAGTCAGATAAGAACCCAATCCATAATCTGCGTAATAGTACCAGGAACCGGCTGTGACGGTGACTGATTTTGTTCCTGTCTCACCAGAAGCAAGCATCATTGGCATATCGAAAGTAATACTTTCGCCTGCTTCAAGATCTGCAAGAGCAACTTCCTGGTCAACCGCTTCCTGCATGACCTCAGAGAGTGTGATCCCTGTTTCCGAATCAACGGTCTCCTGATCCTCCGTTGCTTCGATCTCTGCATCAAATTCTTTTTCTGTCAGTTCTGTTTTGCTCTCCGTTTTAGCATCACCAGTTTCCTCTGTAGACGAGCCAGCCTCAGAATCCTCTGTTTCTGTCTCATCGGAAGAACCAGCATCCTGATCAGAAGAACTTTCTGACTGCGAATCTTTCTGCTGATCCGCTTCTTTTACCACGATCTTTCGATTGATCTGGTAGGTTGGGTGATCCGTTGTCTGTGGTTCTACATAATAGACTGCCTTATAGGAATTGGCATAATCGGTAGAAAAGTCATTCCCGTCCGTATCTTTTGCTTCCTGAAATGTAACTTTTACTTTGCTGTCATCCTGGATCGTAAGACCGGTATAATCACTCTTTACATCGAAATTGTCTCCAACCTTGATCTCATAATCCTTTGCAGTTACCACTTCATCTTCATCCAACTGATCCTTGATCTCCTCATAATACGGAATCTTTTTTACAGATCCGGCATCATCAGAAGCATAGGCAACAGCGGGAGAGAGTACCGTCGATAGAACCGTTACTGCAGTCAATAAACCGGACATCACCCTGCGTGCTTTCTTTTTCACGTTCATTCTCTTAAATCCTTCCTTTCTGATTTTTTGTGTATGATTATCTGTTCGTGTCTGCGTATTATCTTTTATACGAAGATGATCGCCTCCTTTCCTGAAATTTGCGCTATTTGGGACAGTCAGCACAAGCTGAGATAACAGCACAAATATATGGCGGTACCTATTTGTCACAAATACCGCCACATGATTTCTACTGTCATCCTCTTTTTAGATTCAGACATTTTATTTTGATTTAAAATTTAAGCGTTTTCCTGTTTTCTTTCCCGGATCCGTTCCTATATCAGTTTCCATCTCTGATACGTTTTCTTCTGGCAGACACGCAGCTTTTCGCTCTATGCATGTTCAAACCAAATATCACTCCGGGCAGGCTATTCATTTTTCAAGGTACATGAAGGTGTTCTATGCAAACCCTTCATATAACGAAACGCTCAGAGCCTGTTTTACAGTGGTCTAATTCAATTTTTTAAAAATTTTTTAAAATTCTTCGTTTTCCGCCTTTTTTTTCATCGTTTTTAATGCCCTGTTCAGGAGGTCATTTACACTCTGCTGTTTGATTCCCAGATAATCTGCAACATCCTGCTGACGCATTTCCTCAAAATAAACCAGATTGAGTACCGTCTTTTGTCTCTCTGTTAACTCTTTGATCAAAGCGTTCAGAATTTCTCTGTCGATAACATCGTCAACAAAATCTTTTGAAGATCCTCTCATAATCTCCGCATCATCTGTAACATCGCTGTTAGAAAACACACCATGATTGGTGCTGATTTTGCTCTGGCTGTATGCCATACGGTCTTCAGCCTCCATCAGCAGACGGATATACCAGTTTTCATTATCAAAGAACTCTTTATTTAATTCCTTGTTATCGCCAGTTACACTCACATATTCATAGTCATCACAACTATGAAGTGGAAATACGGTTGATTGATTTCCTGCTGTATAAAGTACATATCCGTGATCATAAACAGAGATTGTTGTATCTGCATTGATCATTTCCTTTACTACAACTTTGTGTTCCTTCAAGGATTTCACGCTTGGGATTCTCTTCTCCACATCAGCAACTTTCACGATTTTTTTCAGTTCTTTTAATGTCAACATAAAGACCACCTTTCTGCCTTTCGGCTCCGGGTGGTCCATTCCATCTTTTATAAAATTCCTGCACAGACATAAAGAACTGCAGCACAAGAGGTCACGAACTCACCCGTTTTTTTTGAACGGGAGTCCGCGACTCCTTTGTAACGCATGTATCTGCGTTTAGATTAAGTTTGCCAGATTGCCTGGCTTATTCAGTTGCTATGTGCATCTTCTGATTCATTCTCTGTTTGCTCTTTGCGAAACATGGAATAATCGCCCATAGCATCGTAAGGACAATGCCTTACAAATTCCTGGTATTCGATTTCAGTCATCTTTGCTTCCTCCTTTGCGCCATATTATCAAAATCTCTATTTACAATTATTTTTGCAAAAAAGAATTCAACCTCTATATAACGAAACGCTGAGAGCCTGTTTTACAGTGGGGTACGACAAAAAATTTAAAATTTTTTCGAAATACGTCAAAAAAGCCCGACAAAACAAATACTTCAACAATCTCCAAAACCAGAAAATACTTCTGATCTTGCAGTGTATCCGTAAATGTTTTGCCGGGCTCTTAGTGATTCCAGTCAGGTTCAGCTCCTTGACAAACTCTTACTGTCTGGTGCGTTCTTGATGGTTCCTGCCAAATCCAACGCTTACTACAGACAGCTCATTCTATTCTGTTATGATCCCTGATTCATCATCTTTCGGGAATACGTCCGCATCCTGGACTTTAATTGTTCATCTCGGATGTGGATTGGACGAACCGACACCATATCATCCTTTACAAATATCTCCAATGTACTGCGACATTTTTTGCACTCCACTTCTGAATCGCTTTGTGCGCTCTTTTCAATAAATGCTCCACATACAGAGCAGTGTACATGCCATTTAATAGCACCTGATCCCATATAGGCTTCCTCCTTTAAGCAATAAGATATTTCTCCATTTATTACTCAACGGACCAAAGGGAAATCAAATCCGCCTTATGAGCATCATGCCATCCATTCCGTAAGTGCCAAAGCTACACGAACAGCACGATTTCTATTCTTATCAGATCTGCTTTGTCGATCTGTGCATCCTTTTTTATCCTTTCACCAGCTACCACTCACTCTTTCCGGTATAAAAAATTCCGCTGTGATTAATTAACATGATATTTCAATAGTTTCAAATACATCACCAGTCAGATCACAGATGTCCTGGATCTGAATCTCGGTATCATCAATCCGTAAGTGGACTGATGGATCAAAAAATTCTACGGTTCCAGATAATGTATGGTACTGACCAATTAATGGATTCTTCCATGACTTTTGAAAATAAGTTGCCTGTATCTTCATTCCATATGCCAGGATCCTTAATTTCATATCCAGCTCATTTTTCTTTTCCTCAGATAAATCTCTTTTTGGTTCATAAATGATTTCCTGTTGCCGGATTGTTTCATCCAGTCCACGAAGTGCCGCAAATGGAGCAAACTGTTTTGCCCTGCGTCCTACATCCATGGGATGTCTCCTGGAAACCGGTCTTGGTAAATATAAATACGGTTGATATGCACTTGCCAGCACTTTTTGCACCTCCTCTAAGCACGGTGACCACCTATTTGCTCGTTGCGTTCTCTATAAGTAGAACACTCTAGCAGGTTGGATCCCCGCATAATCGCATTCTTTCCATAACGCTGCTTTACATTCAATACCGCTTCCTGTAAATGCCGTTCTTTATCGGTCTGTTTTGGATCATCAAACAGGCTGTACTGCACATAATTTTCAGGAGCAACCCTGTTCGCACACACCTCGATTCTTCGGATTCCGGTATATCTGTCTGCAATCCTGAGATATAAATCTGCCACTGCATTTATGATTTTTTTTGAACTATTACTTCCTCTTTCGAGTTTTACGGTTCCTTTGGATGCCTCATGCTCATACCTGTGGTCATATGCGATCCATAAGGTGAGAGAGCTTGTTACCAGTCCTTTTTCAAACAGATTCAAAACCAGATTATCTGTCATTTCCCTTACGATCACAAGTGCTTCGTCAAAAGAATAATTTCGCATCAGCACCTGACCATTTGAAAGGCTGTGTTCCTCCGAATGATAGTTCTTGATGTCACTCATCCGGCATGTTTCATATCCCCATGCATGATCGATCAACAGCTCTGCATCAATCCCAAACATCTTATACAGCCAGTCTTCGGATCTTAAAGAAGCCATTGCAATATCGCCCATCGTATGGATTCCATAACCGGCCAGTTTTTTTTCAGTCCGGGATCCAATCCTCCAGAAGTCACTTAATGGTTTATGATCCCATAGCTGCTCTCTGTAAGAGAATTCATCCAGGATTCCAATATGGTCATCCACATGCTTTGCTACGATATCCATTGCGATCTTAGCAAGATACAGATTGGTTCCCACACCAGCGGTTGCAGTGATACCTGTTTCCTCCATAACCTCCTGCATAAGCTTTACCGCCATTTCTTTTGCAGTGAGATGATAAAGCTGCAGATAGTTTGTCACATCAATAAAACACTCATCGACACTGTACACATGGATATCTTCTTTTGAGACGTACCGCAGATAGATTCCATAGATCTTTGCGGAATAATCCATATACAGCTGCATCCTTGGCATGGCTGTGATGTACTTCACACAATCCGGTATCTCATGGATCCGGCACCGGTTTTTGATGCCAAGAGACTTCATAGCCGGAGTGATTGCCAGGCAGATTGTTGACTTTGATCTGGTCGGATCTGCAACCACCAGGTTTGTTTTAAATGGATTCAGCCCACGTTCTACGCATTCTACAGAAGCATAAAAGGACTTCAGATCAATACAGATAATAGAAGTCTGATCCTGACTCACATTGCCACCTCCCATACGTCTTTCCTCTTTTTGTAACATGTATCCCATTTTGACTATCAATGATTGTCTATCCTTCCTGTTTTCATTGAATTACAGGAAATTCATTTCACATATCCATTGACAAAAGAGGAAATATTGTGTATCTTATAGGAAAGATGTTTCCCTTATCTGTGATTCACATTATAGGAGAGATATTTCCCTTTGTCAAGATTAATTTTTAATTTTTAGGAGACACATTTCCCGTTTTGCCTTGAGGCGGCTAATGAAACTTATAAGACAAGGCTTAGAAAGAGGTATGTTTATGACATTCGGTGAAAAAGTAAGATCATTAAGAAAAGAAAAAAAGATGAGTCAGCAGGAACTGGCCAGCATGGTTGGTGTTTCATATAGGACCATTCGATCCTGGGAAGTAGAAGGACGTTTCCCAAAACAAAATGTTCTGTATCAGAAACTGGCAGATGCATTACAGTGTGATGTTTCTTATCTCATGAGTGAGGATGAAGCTTTTATCACAGAGGCATCCGAACAGTTTGGTAATCGCGGTGCCAAACAGGCTCAGCAGATTCTGGAACAGGCTGCAGCTATGTTTGCTGGTGGATCACTGACAGACGAAGATAAAATAGCTTTTATGGATGAGATTCAGAGCCTTTATCTGGATTCCAAAAGACGTGCAAAGAAATTTACACCGAAAAAATATCTGAAAAACCAAGAGGAAAAATAATAGAAGGCGGGATTATTGTACACCTAATCTGTTACCTTATAGTTACAAGGATATTTCTGCCCTTTTTATTTTTTACTTTTGAGGTGATTTATTTGAGAAACACTTACATATATACAGAAACAAAGAAATTAATCAAGAAATATGGAACCCGAGATCCATTTGAGATCATGGATCAGATGAACATTGTGGTCGGTCAAACTTCCAGATATAAGACACTGAAAGGATACTGTTTTATGAGCTGTAAGACAATCTATGTCATGATCAGCAGTTTCCTTTCAGAAGAAGAAAAGATGATCGTTGCCGCCCATGAATTAGGGCATATCATTCTGCATCGTTCCCAGTTGAAAATGGCTCCTATGCAAGATGATGCCCTCTACAATATGACGGATAATACAGAATATCAGGCCAATCTGTTTGCTGCCGATCTGCTGATTGATGATGAGGAGATTGAAGATATGGTTCAGAACGAGGACCTGGATTATTTCGGACTCTGCAGCTCTTTGAATGCAACTCCGGAACTCATGAGCTTTAAATTATACAGCCTGACAAAACGAGGCCAGGCTTATCATATGCCGA
>ENA-UACB01000077-UACB01000077.1-human-gut-metagenome-genome-assembly--contig:-NODE-77-length-26980-cov-17.861170_pt1 | contig 26980 bp, 25 predicted proteins | sample MGYA00243873_ERZ654213 | MGnify/ENA primary metagenome ERZ654213 (study PRJEB26926, sample SAMN06165218) | human gut metagenome | biome: ENVO:00009003; feature: ENVO:2100002; material: ENVO:00002003...
TGGCATAAATTTAACCCCGACTTGCTTGCAAATCGGGGTTTTTCTACAGTCTGCGTTCTCCTCTAATTATAGAGGAGATTTTTTTGATATGGAGGAATTGTTCATGGCAAAATTAATTGTCACCAGCCGATACATCAAGCCTAACGTCCACAAGAAGTTCGGCAACTACATCAAATATATCGCAACCCGTGAGGGTGTAGAGAAACCAACGCAAAAACAGGAGAGCTGTCAGGAACTTGATCGCGAGATTTTCATGAACTATCTTGATTCCCGTCCGAACTCGCACGGCTTATTTTCCGAAACGGATGACCCTATTATTTTGGATAGAGCAGCGAAAGAGGTGGCAAATCATAGCGGCGCTCTCTGGACGCATATCGTTTCCCTAAGGCGAGAGGACGCAGAGCGAATGGGATATATTGACCTTGATCACTGGCGCGATCTGGTGCGGCGGCATATCTCGGGTATAGCGGCGGCGCAGAGGGTCGCTCCCGAAAATATTTGTTGGTATGCGGCTTTTCATAATAAGGAATCCAATCCGCATGTTCACATTGTGGTGTATTCCACAAATCCTAAAGAGGGATATCTTACAAAGGACGGCATAGAAAAAATACGCAGCGCATTTGCGAACGACATCTACAAAGACGAACTGCAGAATCTATATCAGCAGCAGACTGTTGTTCGTGACAAACTGCGCTCCGAAGCGGAGAACGTGATGAATAATCTGTTGTCCGAGTTGCAGAACGGCAGCTTTAAAAATCCGCAACTTGAACAGCTTGTTCTGAAACTGCAAACACAGCTTAAAATTTCCAAAGGCAAAAAAGTGTATGGCTACCTGCAACCCAACGTCAAGCAGACCGTGAACTTGATTGTTGCGGAACTTTCCCAAAATCCTGTGCTAAAAAAGATGTATGCGGAATGGTGTAAACTTGAACAGCAAAAATACGAAACCTATACAAGCGCCGTGCAGAAGTTTCCTCCGCTTGAAGAAAACAAGATGTTCAAGCCGATAAAAAATGCTGTGATACGCGCCGTACTGGAGATTGAGTTCTCAACAGAAATGTTCACGGAATACGATGAGGGCGCGATTGATGAAGTGGAATCGGGCAGGGATTTGTATATCAAATGGACTGCGGAATATAAATTCGCTTGTTCCAAGTTATATAAAAACACAATATCCCGAAAGCATTTGAGCTGTTCCACGCTGAAGCCAAAAGGGGAAATATCCTCGCCGTTTTTGATATCGGGAAAATGTATCGGAACGGCTTGCTTGGCGAAGAAAATATACCGAAATCCGATGAATATTTTGTAAAGGCTCTGCAAGGTTTTATTGCGCTTGAACCGACCGCAAAGCGGCTTAAAGATTATGTGCAGTACCGAATTGGAAAAATGTTTGCACTCGGCTATGGTACGGAACAGGACTACTCAAAAGCATTCACATGGTTAGAAAAATCTGCGGCGGCGGGAAATAAATTCGCGCAATACTCGCTCGGCAGCTTGTATTTTTACGGGAACAGTGTTCCTCAGAAATACGAGAAAGCGTTTGAATATTATAAACTGTCCGCCGATCAGGATAATGCTTACGCTTGTTATGAAACCGCGAAAATGCTCCGTGACGGTATCGGAACGGAGAAAAGTTCAGAACAGGCTGATATGTATTTCAAAAAAGCGTATGACGGCTTTCAAAAAGTTGCCGCCGAAAACCCCGATGATAAAATATTGTATCGTCTCGGCATGATGATATTCAGCGGAATAGATTACGACACTGATCGCGAGTTGGGAATCGAATATATAAAGCAGTCTGCCGAGTTAGGGAACGAATATGCCCAAGCGTTCTTGGAAAACAGTAACAGATACCATATGACGGCAGCACAGAACGCCGTTGTGTCAATGCTGCTCTCCTTCGGCAGATTGATTTCCGATGACTACAACCGCAGTCTGCACGGACAGAAGCTCCGTACCGAGCATAAGCTGAAAGCTGCGATCCGACGCAAGAAACAGGCACTCGGATTAAAAGAAAATACGCTTGAAAACCCCGTTTTTAAGGAGGGATGAGTTGTTAAATAACAAAGAAATTTATTCCACAGACTTGCCGCACCGCGCAATTGCGGTGTATATGTATCTGCGCGACAGAGCCGGAAAGGACGGCTTGTGTTACCCTGCCGTTTCAACGATAGCAGCGGACTTGAAGATGTCCAAAAGCACAGTGAAACGCGCTCTCTCCGACCTCGAAAAAGCGCAGTACATTCGGCACGAACGCAGATACAGACAATCAGGCGGCAACTCAACGAACTTATACTTCGTCGAGCGACCGCCTTAATTTTTTGAAATTCTTACTCACTAACAAGGGGGAATTCTGCCTTGTTGGTGGTCTATGGGTAGGGTCATCATGAACCTACAATGTTAAGTAACCAATTTAATATTTTTTATATTCTGAAGAAAGGAGTTTTTTATGCCCTACATCAATTTTTCGGAAGATGATCTATACCGCGCGAATACGGCGAATCTTGTGTCTTATCTGGAGAGTCACGGTCAGCGGGTAAAGCCTGTCGGCTCGACTTATAAGTTCATTTACACGGACGGCAGCGGAACGCATGACAGCGTGACGATCTCCGGCGGCAAGTGGTACGATCACAAGAACCAGCGCGGCGGCTATGCGGTGAAATTTCTGCAGGAGTTTCTCGGTTTTTCTTTTCAAGAATCGGTAATTGAACTGCTCGGAGGACATTGCGATGCGCAGACTGTTCGTCCCGCTCCGAGGGAAGCTCCCAAGCCTCTTCAGAAGCCGTTCGAGCTGCCTGAACCGAACTCGGATATGCGGCGGGTATTTGCGTATCTTACCAAGCAGCGATTTATTGATCCGCAGATAATCTCGCATTTCGCTCACGAACATAAAATTTACGAGGACAGTAAGTATCACAATGCCGTGTTTGTTGGAATGGACAAGAGCGGAACAGCTCGTCAAGCCTCGGTACGCTCCACATTGAGTTTTGGAAAAACGTTTCGGATAACGGTTGCGAACTCGGATACAAAATACAGCTTCTCTCATTTTGGTAATGATGAGAAGCTGTTTGTTTTTGAGGCCCCGATAGATATGCTCTCGTTCATCACGCTCTACCAAAAGGATTGGCAGCAGCACAGCTACATCGCCATGAACGGTGTGTATGAGAGCGCAGTGCTAAAGGCTTTGGAGAACCGCCCGGATTTAAATGAAATCTATCTCTGCACGGATAATGACGAGGGCGGAATTGAGGCAGCGGAACGGCTGGGAGATATACTTGCCGAGAAAGGATATACGAATATTTTTCGTCTTGCTCCCTTGCAAAAGGATTGGAACGAGCAGCTCAAACAGCGTTATGGCGCGGAATATCTCCCCGCTGTTCCTCATGAGCGCAGGGAACTGTACTTACGGAGCGTTGTCGAACTGAACGAAATGAAAATCAATCCAAACCGCATTGCCAAGGACTTAATAGCTGTTTACAACTCCGCTGATCGCGTTCGATTAGCGGAGTTTTCTCTTGCGGCGAGTGAGCATTTTTTGAAGATCGCGGGTGTGGAATTTCCGCTTGATATGATGAAAAACAGGCTTACGGACGAGTATAGGTGCTATCAGGATAAGGGAAGTGTTTCCGTGAAGCTCGGTAAGATGCAAAATGCAGTAAAGGTTGGCTTGGAGCAGCTTCGCAAGCCGTCACAGACTGCCGCCGAGCTGAAAATAACGGCTCGGAAACTGTATGACATTGCCGACCACGCTTTACGGTTAGCGACCGAGGAAACCCTCGCTCAGCGAGCTGAACAAAAACAAACATCCGAGGAATCACCCTCGGACGAGCCTCAATTTTCGCAAGTAATGAGCTGTTAAATGGGGAGGTAGTTATGAACCAAACACAAATCCTGCTGCTCTGTATCTGCGGAGCATTTTTTCTTATTGTCGCGCTGATTGCGGCTATCGGCGACCATTATTCCCTCAAAGGGATACCCAACAAGCCCGTTGGAAATGGGCAGCACGGTACGGCGAGGTTTGCGACCAAAGGGGAGGTTACCCGAACATACAAACATATCCCCTACGCACCTCATTTGTGGCGCAATGGTGAGCAACTTCCGAGCGTGGACGGTCTGATAGTCGGCTGTATTGAAACTGCAACAGGAATGACCGCGCTTGTAGATGACGCGGATATTCACACGTTGATGATAGGTGCGTCCGGTGTCGGAAAGACCGCTAATTTTCTTTACCCGAACATCGAATACTGCTGTGCAGCGGGGATGTCGTTCGCCACGACCGACTCGAAGGGGGATCTCTTCAGAAATACTGCGACCATTGCCGAGAAATATTACGGCTACAAAATATCTGTAATCGACCTCCGCAACCCGACCCGCAGCAGCGGCTACAATATGCTTTATCTTGTCAACAAGTATATGGATATGTATAAGGCTGAAAATAAGCTGGAATATAAGGCAAAGTCCGAAAAATTCGCAAAAATAACCGCCAAGACCATAATATCAGCGGATGGTGATACGGCAAGCATGGGTCAAAATGCGTTTTTTTACGAGGCTGCGGAGGGATTGCTGACGGCAGTTATTCTGTTGATTGCGGAATTTTGTCCTCCCGAGAAGCGACACATCATCAGCGTTTTCAAGTTGATTCAAGACTTGCTTGCTCCGTCGGGAACAAAGGGCGTATCTCGTTTTCAAATGCTTATCGATAAACTGCCTAGCGAACATAAGGCAAGGTGGTTCGCGGGTGCGGCACTGAACTCGTCCGACCAAGCGATGGCGAGCGTTATGTCGACCGCTCTGTCAAGGCTGAACTCGTTCATAGATTCAGAGTTAGAGCAGATTTTGTGTTTTGATACGAGCATTGATGTGGAGGAATTTTGTAGTCGCAAATCCGCAATATACCTTGTTTTACCAGAGGAGGATCAGACTAAGCATTTCCTTGTTTCACTGATTTTACAGCAGATTTACAGAGAAATGCTTACCGTTGCTGATGAAAAAGGCGGACAGCTTGATAAACGTGTTATGATATATGCCGATGAACTGGGAACGCTTCCGAAAATAGAAGGCATTGAAATGATGTTCTCGGCATCGCGTTCAAGAAAAATATCTATCGTGGCAATTATCCAGTCATTGGCGCAGTTCGAGAAAACATACGGCAAAGAGGGCGCGGAAATTATCGTGGACAACTGTCAATGCACGCTGTTCGGTGCGTTTGCACCTAACTCCAAGACTGCCGAGTCAATGTCCCAAAACCTCGGAAAGCAGACCGTCCTCAGCGGAACGGTTACGCGTTCGTCGGGAAACAACGGCGATAACCGTCAGCTTCAGATGATTGAGCGACCTCTCATGACCGTAGACGAACTGAAATCCATGCCCAAAGGACACTTCATCGTGATGAAAACAGGCTGTCACCCGATGAAAACCCGGCTGAAACTGTTCTTTAAGTGGGGCATTAAATTTGAAAATGCTTATTCGATTGAGGAAAAGTCCGAGCGTAAGGTGCAGTATGCGGATTGTCGTGAGGTCGAGGCGGCGGTGTTGGAGAAGTTTCCGCCGAAGCCCGTACCTGTTGAGTTTATGAACGGCTTTGATGATCCGAACGGGGACGCTGTCTCCAAAAAGCATTCGCCTAAAACCCGTAAAAGAGCAATATGACACACTGAAATCCGCACTGTATATTATGAAACAGAGAAGCAAGTACATAACCGTACTTGCTTCTCTGTTTCGCAAATTCTTCAAATACGGGTAACAACGCAATAGTTTGGCTGTAAAATGTGCTTTTACGGCAACATACGCTTTTAAGAATGACGGCTGACAGGCTTATGCCACAAGATTCAGCCTTGCAACACATTTCTTCTTCATATCCATAGAGGAATGAACATAACGGTTCAATGTGATATTTACATTAGAGTGCCCCAGTAGCTCGCTTACGGTCTTGGCGTCGAATCCGCTTTCAATACATATGGTAGCATAGGTATGACGAAGCAGTTGAAAATTAACGCTGCGTATGCCGCACTCCTTTAAAACCGCCTTAAAGCGGTTCTGCATAGTACGAACCTCTACGGGCTTGCCGCTGCCGGAAAGGATATAGCCTCCGGAGCGCTTCTTTCGGTTCAGAATATCCAACATGAATGAAGGGAGCGGAATATCTCTGACCGAGGATTTGCTCTTGGGGGAGGTAATTGCAATCACCGTTTTGCTCTTTCCCGTTTTATCCGGAACGCGCTGAAGCGCTTTAGAAACATGAACGACGCCCCATTCTCAAAATCAATATCGTTCCATGTCAGCGCACATAATTCCCCAATCCGAAGCCCCGAATACATTGTGAGAAGAATAGCGCATTATCCTAAACCCCGGTATAATCATACTCACATATTTGAAGAATTTGCGAAAACAAATCCCCGCCCATCTTTATTATACCGCATTTCATGCAGATATGCGTTGATTTTATATGAAATATATGGTATAATGTAAGGTATGGGGGTGAGGATATGATAAGAGTAGCGATTTGTGACGACTTTCCGGAAACGGTCACTCAAGTGAACGAATATCTGGTAGAGTATCAACAGCTGAGAGATGTGAAACTAGACATCAAATCTTTTTACAATGCGGAGGAACTGTGGGAGTATCTAAGAAGAAATCCCTGCGATCTGATAATTCTTGATATCGAGCTTGTAGAAATGAACGGTGTGGAGCTCGGGCATCTGATAAGAACGGAACTGAAGGATAATATTATAAAAATTGTCTACATATCAGCTAAAAACTGTTATGATAGGCAGCTTTTTGATGTCCAGCCTCTTAATTTCCTCCAGAAGCCGATAGACAAAGAGAAGCTGTTTAAAATGGTCGATCTGACTGCGGAATTGCTGAGCAGCAGAGATCGGGTGTTTGTATTTGAAAGCAAGCAGGGTACATTCAGAATGAAGTTCAACGACATACTGTACTTCGAAAGCTTTGATCATTATTTTAAAATCGAAACGAAAAGCGGCGATTATGAATTTAAGTCCACTTTAGCGGAAATAATGGAGCAGATATCCGATTCAAGGTTTATACAGGTGCATCGTTCGTATATTATAAATTATGATAATACCAGCCATATTAAATATGAAGAAATAACAATGTTAAACGGCGATGTAATTTCCATAAGCAGGGACAGGCGAAACGAAGTGAGGAAAATAATATCGGAATTGGAAAGGGTTAACATATGAGTGAATTTACTTTATATACATTAGTCTACTTGATGTCAGAGGCATTAGGCACTTATGCCGTTTATAAATTAATAAAATCATGCCTTGGTGGAAGAAAAGTCAGAAAGTTGGTGGAGTTATTATCTTTTGCAGGATATTATCTTGCAATGGTTGTGGTTTATCTTGTTGTAAATATTCCAATATCCAATCTTGTGCTGAATTTTATTGTGATTTTTTTGCTGGCTCTAATGTATGAGTCGTCTATTAAAAAGAAAATTCTTACAGATATATTGATTTGTGTCTTTATGGTCGGAGCGGAAATGATTATTGTTACATTGACCGGATATATCGATTTTCCGATTGCCGAAAGAAATGATTTTGATTCAATATTTGGGATTGTCGTTATAAATGTTTTAAAATACGCAGTGTCTATGGCTGTAAGTGGATTTAAGAACATTAAAATCGGAAATACCCTGCCTGAAGTATATTGGATATCTCTTTTTCTGATTCCGATTTCATCTTTGTTTATGTTGGTAACGATTTTTCAGTCCACAGGACTTTTAATGTATCAGATTGCTGTTTCCATAATTGCTGTGTTAATTATTAACTTTACGGTTTTCTTTTTATTTGACAGAGTGGCGAGATTGTATCAGGAAAAACAGGAAAAGGGACTTATAGAACAGCAGAATAAATATTATGAAAACCAATTGCAGATCATCAATGAAACGCAGGAGGCTTCAAACATACTACGGCACGACATGAAAAATCATCTGAGATCTTTGTTTTCGGATATAAAGAGCGGAAACTTGAGTGAAGCCCAAAAGCACATATCTGATATAGTTGATGTTTTTGAATCGGGAACCGAAATAATTGATACGGGATACCCCTCAATTGACAGTCTTGTTAACTTTAAGCTTCAGGCTGCTAAACAGAATGGCGTAAGGGTAAGCGTAAATGCGTCGCTCCCGTCTGACCTGAACCTTTCATCGTTCGATATGACGGTTATTTTGGGAAATCTTTTAGACAACGCTCTTCAAGCGGTCTCGCATGTTACCGAAATCGGATTTATAGATTTTGCAATTCATTACTCAAAAGGTATGCTGCTGATAAAGGTGGCAAATCCTTTCAAAATCGCTGTAAAACGTGAAAAAGAAAAAATAGTAACCTCAAAAGCAGACAGAGATAATCACGGATACGGATTAAGGAGCGTTAATGAGGCAGTTGAAAAATATAACGGTACGATTGAGATAGAAACCGATGATAATATTTTCACAATCACAGCTATCCTATATGTTGAATAAAATTCATGAAAACAGGCTCGTGGAAACACCACATTGAGCCTGTTTTTTACAATTCGCGTACGATTTATATACAGTTCACGAACAGAGCCTTGAAAAACAACATTTTTCATGTAAAATTTAATCAGGCGGGTTGAGGAACACTTGCCAAAACAGAAAGGATGGTTTTCGTATGAAAAACAACAAAAAGGACGCCAAAATGATTGGCTTCAAAAAGGCAGTTGCGGCAGCAGCAAAGATGGCAACGGCAGCCAACGTAAACTCGGCCTGCTTTTTTGTGGCACATCAACCGAAATTGCCCAAAGGCGCTGAAAAGCTCCGCAAGTTCTGATTATGGAGTTTGTGGCAAGGCTGGCGGGAAAAATCGGAAACAACCTTGTTCATAGCAATGTGATTAAAGAGGAAGATGCGGAGATATACATATACGGTATAAATCAAATACTTGTGTCTGTGCTCAATGTGTCTTCCGCTTTGATTATAGGGTTGATTTTCGGTGTGCTTCCTGAGATTGCAGTATTCATGGCGGCATATATCCCGTTAAGATCGTTTGCAGGCGGATATCATGCCAAGAACCCCTTAAGGTGTTACATTTTTTCGGTGATAATGTTGATCGTTGTTTCGATCGGCATGAACTATCTTCTTTATATGGAAGATTGGGTATACTATGTCGTTTTGGCGACCTCAGTATCGGTCATGTTTATACTTGCTCCCGTAGAAGATAGGAACAAACCGTTGGACGAAACGGAGCATAAGGTTTACAAAAGGCGTACAACGCTGATAGCGGTGATTGAACTTATTATTGCCCTGTTGTTGAAGCTGTTGATATCGGACAGCTTGTTTGTTGCCATAGTATACTCATTCGTCGTGTTGAGTCTTATGCTTATTGCCGGAAAAGTAAAAAATCGCTTTGACGTGTCAAAGTGAAAATGTCGTTTACCACTAAAGGAAATTTAAATTTATAAGCAGGTTTATGGCAGTTGATAAAGTCAGCCGCTATAACTGCAGAAAGCGAGGAAATAATGAACAGCAAGTTTAAGCAAACCGCTAAGAGGCTCTTATCGGGCTTTATTGCAACGGCAACGGCAGTAACCATGCTTCCCGAAATCCCCGCAATGGCAGAGAATTTCGGATGCTATCCCTACACCTTGTTTGCGGGTTCATCCGCCGAGGGAGCGATTACGACGACCGCATCGAATTTCGGTGTGAACGGAAATGTAGCGACAAACGGTACGATCTCGGCAACCGGAAATATGAATATCAACGGCACTAAAACCGAAAATGCCGGTTTTGATATGATATATATTTTTGATAAAATTGATACTAAATACTTTTCCGGCAACAATGTTGAGGAGCATACCGAGGATTATGTTCTTGACGAGCTTAATATCAACATTATCACTCCGACCGAAGTACTTGGCGAGGCTGAACTGACAGGAAACATTAACATCAATACTGCTCTCAAAGCCTTTGAAGATGTTACATTGAACGGCGAGGTAAAGAATACAAACGACTCTGTGATTTTTTCAAAGTACGGAGATATTGTCATTGACAGCACAAATGTAAATCTTAACGGCTTGGTATACGCTCCGTTCGGTAGCGTTGAAGTCAAGGCAATGAACCTTAATCTAAACAATGTTGTGATTATTGCAGACAGCATTGTCTTGGATTGCCCGAATGTCAATGCTAACTACAGTACAAATGCCGCAGATTTTGTCGGAACAGTTTCCGAGCCGCTGAATATCCCAAAAGATGAGTGGCAGTATATGAAAGATGAAAACGAGAACGGTCTTCCCGATTTCTTTGAGAATTTTGATAACTGGTCGAAGCTTGCCGATACTGACGGCGATGGTTTGCCTGACAGCGTTGAGGAATATCTCGGCAGCGATCCTGACAATACAGACACGGACGGTGATGGGCTTAACGATTATTATGAAGTATTCGGCACATATACCGACCCGACCAAGGCTGATTCCGATGAAAATGGCGTAAATGACGGCGATGAAGACTTTGATGAGGACGGTTTGACTAACCTTGAAGAGTTTCTTAACAATACTTATCCTTACATAGACGACAGTGATAATGACGGTTTGTCTGACGGTGATGAGGTTAATAAATATGGAACAGATCCGCTTGTTGCCGATACAGATGGTGATGGACTGGATGATGGTGACGAGATTATTCTCGGCACAAATCCGTTGGTACAAGACACCGACGGTGACGGCATTATCGACAGCAAGGAAAAATTTCAGCAGACATTTACCCATAAGGTAAAGAACGACGACTGTGCGGTAACCGAGGTCATTGTTGATATGGAGTGCACCGGCAACATTAACAAAACAACCTCTGTTGAGAGTGTTATGAATACAGATATTCTCTGCACGGACGTTGTGGGGCTTGTCGGTGAGCCTTTTGAGATTGAAACCAATTCCGAATTTGATAAAGCGACATTAATGTTTAAGGTTGATAAGAATAAATTGGGCAATGTTGAATTTGAAAATTTGTTATTCTTGTGGTATAATGAAGAAGAGAACGAATTCATTGAGCTTGAAACCATTCTTGATGAAGTGAACAGCACTGCGAGCATCACAACCACTCATTTCAGTAAATATATGGTTGTTGATAAAAGGGCTTGGTTTGAGGCATGGGCGGTAGAATTGGACTATAATCCGACAGGCGGTGCTCCTGGGGCTCCTTCTATTCCTGTTAAATACAATACCGTGCTTGCAATCGACTGCTCCGGAAGCATGGATTGGAATGATCACATTTCTGTAAAAAGTGGTATCAACTCCGCCTATGATGCTCAGTATCCATATACATGTAACAGAATTACTGCGGCAGAGGGTTTTATAAGATATATGCACCCTATCGATGAAACAGCGATTGTATTCTTTACAAGCAGTACTACCGTTGCTGCCAAAATGACAAATGATAAAGAAACACTCAAGCTTGCTCTTCAAGGTATGAAAGATAATGGCGGAACAAGTTTTAGTGCTGCAATAAACGCTTCAATAGCACAGATAGACAGTGCTGAAAAAATATCTAACGGTGCAAACAAAAATCGCATAATACTCTTATCCGATGGTGATGATGGTGATTCTGCAAGTAAACGTAATGTTGCTGTTCAGAAATGTAAGGATAAGTTTATTGAGGTATATACGGTTGGTTTTGGTTCTGCAAATGATGCCATTCTCCGGAAAATTGCAGAAGAAACAGGCGGAGAGTATTATAGAGCTATGGACGCTGAGGAAATTGTCGATATTTTCGCCAAGTTGGGTTATATGGACGATTTTGATATGACGGATACTGACGGTGACGGTCTACCGGATGCGGTTGAAGTGGCTGGTATAAGATTGCAAAACGGCAAAATAATATATCTTGATCCTACTGACTATGATTGTGATGACGATGGATTATTGGATGGCGAGGAAATTGATCCGAAACCCTTTTACAGCGAGAAGGAAGATAACGGTTTATTTGGTCTTTACAAGTTGTTAGGTATTAATACAGTGCAGGGATATTACTTTAAAATGCGGTCAGACCCGAGATTTGCGGATTCCGATTATGATGGCATTGATGACAACAAAGATGGTGAACCAAATAATAACAGTTTTTCGGGTACTATGACAGATCAAAACGCAACTTGGGATGTTAATTTTAATGTAGATTATAGAGAGTTTTTTATTGACACCCCTGCATTTAGCCGTAATCTTGCAATTCTTGGTTCTATTTATGCCAATCTTGCCTACAATGATCCTTATTTAGATATTACATCGGGTGTTAGTGGAAATTACAACATAACACAGATATATGATATTTTTGGATTGTCTGATATTGTAGATTATAAATTGGTGGATTATTATCCTGATGACGATATATCGGAAATGATTATTGGACACAGATGTGTTTCGTATATGGGTGAAAAAAAGGATATTATAGTAGTTTCTGTACGAGGCACTGATTCCACCATTGAAGAATGGTCTAGCAATTTTGACGTGGGAGCAGATACAGATGCATATTGGGATAGAGATAATCCACACTGGAGAAACAAGGAAAACCACAAAGGGTTTGATGTTGCAGCAAATAGACTTTTTGATTTAATTGGTGAATATGTGAAATCTCATATAGCTTCTAATATGCAAAAAGCAATTTATATTGTTGGTCATTCACGTGGTGCTGCAATAGCAAATATATTGGGAGCTGAATTTGAAAATGATCACAGTTATGATTCTTTTACATATACATTTGCTACACCAAACACAACCACAAATACTAATTTCATAGAATATAACACTATTTTTAATTTTGTTAATAAAGATGATTTGGTACCATATCTACCGTTGAAACACTGGAATTTCAACAAATATGGGACTACTTACCAAACAAGTATTAAAGACAGTTATGAAAAAGATTGGGAGAAAGCCATTGACCCATCTTCAAAAACTCTTGGTTGTATAATCGACTACAATTATAATGGCCATTTGCATGATACCATTAACGCTTTTGAGGGCATCGCGGCTTGTCGGGATGATTTGTATTGTTATTCTGATGATGCTATATATGTATATAGTGATGAAAAATATTTCACTCATGAGGAAATCAGCAATGCAATGTCTGAACAATTAGAAAAATACGGGGACCGCATCTCAAAATACTGTATGGTTTCATATGAATCAGCTGGATATTATCCAATAAAAGGCACATTACAACCCGAGGTTGAGGGGTATTATGTTGCTGTCAAGCAAACTCCAGCATTTTTGATGATGAACCTCGCCAATTTTACTGCGTCAAAATGTCATACAGAAAATTCGTACGGACAAGATGAAATCGTGGAGCGAAGTGATACGGGCATAGATGAATGTGAAATAAAATTTTTGCATTTGTTTACAATAAAAAAGGGGTTTAATGTTGCGTCAAAATATAAACCCGCATTAGAAAAGTATTGTAAATCAGGTGCAGATACTTTATTATCTGCTATTAATTTTGGCGGAACTATTCATGCACATATGCCTGCAACTTATTATTTCATATCTTCAAATTATAATCCTTTATGATTTTAGGGTTCAGAGATGTGCAAAGCTCAATTTCACAAACGAATATATGCATATATAGCCTGCGTTTATATAATGCTAACCATATAAGGTCTATGTGTTTTGAGAAAATCATGTTTTGCACATCTCTATTTTAGGATTATATTGGGAATGATATTTGTCAAATATCAAGTGATGTCAGACTTTGGCAACTACTATTGGGAGGGCTTATGAAACATATTTCCGCAAATAAAAAGGCTATTGGTTCATTAATTTTTCCAGTAGCCATATTTCTAATATTTGGAACTCTCTTTGTGTTTTTTTCTGTTGTAGATATATTAGATATATTAAGGCTCGGATGCTTGGTTAGCTCTTTAATTGGTGGTTTGCTACCAACATTGATTACATTGGTTGCAAAAACCGATACAAGTTTTTATCTGAAAAACAGAGTCCTTATGTTGTTGATTTCTTTAATTTTGATCTTTATAGCATGGGTTATAAATGCCTTACTTGATTCCATCTGTTATGTATGGTGCGTTTTTTTCTTGTCTGTTATTTTATCATCAATTTATTACATACGAAAAGGCAGAACCGTTTTAGAACGATTAATTATCGTTATTTCAAATCCAGTTCTATATTTAGCAATATGTTTAATGTGTTTCGGTTGTGATTTAAACATTGCATTTACCAACTAACTTAAGGTAAATATTCAAGGTTATGTGACAGAGCATCTTGAAAACCATGTTATCATTAAAAATCAAATATTGACCGATGAAAAAATCTTTACATCCGGGATGAACCAACCGCCTCGAATATTCTCTTATGGCTTTAGCATACTCAACCACTGCTTGAAGCACTGGTGCAAACCACACATTTAATGCGTGATTTTGATTATGCATAATCAGTAAATGCATTCATTGAATGTTTGGCTCATGGCTGACAAATTATATAGGGAGTTGATTATCATAATCCAAGCAGCCTGTGGAATCAAAAGGCTGTTTGGTAGTATCGGCAAAACACCGAAAAATCAATCGGCACATTTTGATAATTTCAAATCCGAGGCGGAACACCGTCTCGGATATTTTTTTGACCAAAAGCGTATAACGGCTCGGTGCAGGTCTCCTCCTTGTGTAAATTGATGAACGCAAACAAAAATCAATTTACATAGGAGGGACAAACAATGTCCAAAAAATACATTATTAAGAACGGCACAGCCGTTGAGGTTAGCGAGGAATTGCACGATTACCTCACAAAGTCTGATCGAAAAATCAGATACATTGAAAAAGATCTGAAGCGAAACAATTACATAATCGACTCTGAAAACGAAAAGGTTACCGTGATACCGAGCCGAGAGGATTCGCTTGATCGTTTGATGGATATCGGAAAAGATTATCCAAACCAATCATCTGACTTCAGGCAGTCAACAATTGAAAAAATAATGCTTGAAAAAGCACTTGAAAAGCTGAACGAAAAGGAAAGATACCTTATCGTTCAGCTTTTTTATTTGGGCAGAACCGAACGGGAGCTTGCGGCGGAATTGCATATTGCACAGCAAAATATTAACAAAACCAAGCAGCGAATTTTGTGTAAGTTATATGAAATTTTTCAAGATTAAAAATTTTTTCAAAATTTAGGGTGTCAAACACCCTTTCCCAACGGCAAATATTCTAGAGGGGTAAATTTTTCCTCAAGTTCATTGACAATTGAATAGCAGTATTTCAGATACCTTCCCTTGCGCAGCCCATAGTGGTTGAAAGCGAAAGGATTCGACACGATGTCGAAAGGTTCACGCCCAAAGCGGCGCACGATGCGCCGCATACCAAGCGTGAACTTGCGCTCCGCCAAGACGTTCACTGAATCACAAAATCGGACAAGCACGGCACTTTGCCGAACGAGCTTTGACTCAATATTATTCCGTAAGATGATTTATAACCAAGCGATAAAGAGCAGCTCCCGAAACTTGCGTGGTAGCAAGTGCGCGATGACCTGCACAAGGGGATAATGATACTTCCGTCCGGTCATAAGTTAGAAGCGGTGAGGGCGGCGGCATGAGAACCATGCCGAGGTGAGAGTCCTATGACATCGTGACAACTTTGTTGGCGCAGCATCCGTGCTGCGCCTTGGGGTTGTCACTTCGCAACATCGTGTTGCGTTGTGCCAGCGATGGTCTGAAATATTCCCGATTGTCGGGGGTGCGGGGCAAATACGACAGTTTTTACAGGCAAACAAGCGGAGAAATCCGCTTTAATATACAAAGTCAAGGCTCTGTGTAATTTTACGCAGAGCCGAGATTTTACATAAGTAAAGGTGAAAAATGAACAAGAAAAACATAAGGCGCGGCGAAATATATCTCGCCGATTTAGAGCCTATCATCGGCAGCGAACAGGGCGGAATCCGTCCCGTTCTGATAATTCAGAACAACAAAGGCAACAAGCATAGCGGCACAACGATCGCCGCACCCATAACCACAAAGCGAATTCCGAACAGGCTTCCCGTGCACGTTTTCACGTTCGCGGGTTCAAGCGGACTGCCGCAAAATTCAAGCGTAATGCTTGAACAAATTCGCGTGTTGGATAAATCGAGATTGACCGATTATGTCGGCAGGATCAACGATTTTACAATGGAAGAAATAGACCGCGCCTTGAAAATAAGCGTTGGTCTGAACAAAAAATATAATTGAGGTAAGCATGGATAACGAAGCAATCATAAGGTACAAATTCCACTTGTGCCATAACTTCTTGGACAAGCTGTTAAGCGAAAACCTTATCACCGAAGCACAGCGCAGAAAAATCGAAAAGGCTGTCATAAAGCGGCTCTCCGAGGTTTGAACCCTCGTCCGCTTTTGTTGGTTTTGATAGGATTTCCCGTAGATATTTCGGTGGCATTAGTAATAGATAAGTCCGAACAGTTTCGGTATACTGTGTTGTGAAAGGAGTGATTGCAATGGCAGAAATCACAATAATACCCGCAAAAGACCGCTCGGACGAAATTGTCCGAACAGCCGCCTATGCCCGAGTATCAAGCGACAGCGAGGATCAGCTGAACTCATTCGCGGCACAAATTCGCTACTACACGGAACTGCTCAAGGACAGCACCGACGCGGTATTCGTTGATATGTACGCGGACGCGGGAATATCAGGAACTTCGGCGGCAAAGCGCACCGAGTTCCAAAGGTTGATGAGCGACTGCCGAAAGGGAAAAATCGACAGGATACTTACAAAATCAATATCAAGATTTGCGAGAAACACAAAGGACAGCCTTGAAGCAGTACGCGAGCTGAAAACGCTTGGCATATCGGTGTATTTTGAAAAAGAGAATATCGACACGGGAGAAATAAGCTCGGAGATGATGTTGGCGATATATAGCCAGTTCGCTCAAGAAGAATCTATATCGATATCCCGCAACTGCCGATTGGGCGTGAAAAAGCGTATGATGGACGGTACTTACAAAACCGCTTCTACCCCGTTCGGATATGATTATGTAGAGGGCAAATTGCAAATCAATCACGAAAAGGCAGCAATCGTAAAACAGATATTCGATTGGTATGTCGGCGGCATAGGCATGGATGAAATAGCTTCTCGCTTGAATTCGGCGGGAGTTCGCAAAGAGGTCTGGCGGCACGGAACAATTCGCTGCATATTAACGAATGAACGGTACATCGGCGATAAACTTCTGCAAAAGCGTTATACCACCGACACCCTGCCGTTCAAAACCGCCGTAAATCGCGGCGAAAAGGAGCAATATTACATCAGCGGCACTCATGAGCCGATTATTGAAAAATCAATTTTCGATACCGCCCAAAAAATATTTTCTGCACGAGAAAAACCAAGCGGACACGCAATAGGAAACAGCGCGTTCCGAGGAAAAATCCAATGCGGGAACTGCGGAAATACATTCAGGCTAAAAACACGCAAGGATTGTGTACGCTGGGTATGCAGAAATCATGACGAATCTGCTGCGAATTGTAGCATTAGGCAGATAAGAGAAACGGAATTTCAAGCCGCTTTTATACGGCTATGGAAAAAACTCCAAGCACATTACAAAACGATACTCTCTCCCATGCTTCGCCAATTTGAAGCGCTCTCCGAAAGAGAAAAATACGGCAACGCCCAACTTGCCGAGGTCCGCAGGGAAATATCCGAGATAAAGCAGCAAACCTACTTGCTGACCATGCTTAATTCGCAAGGCACACTTGACGGAGCATACTTTAAGGAACGCAGTCTGGAACTCGACCGAAAACTGCAAACTGCCCAAAAGCAGCTTCACGCCAACCTTAATGATAAGGACGGCGAAAGGCTTGACGAGCTGCGGAAGCTGATCGGGATATTCGAGAGAGCCGAGCCTATAACAGATTTCGATGAAATCAAGTTCGGACAAATCGTTGAAAAAATAACGGTGCTGTCCGAAACGGAAATACGGTTTGATTTAATAGGCAATATCGGTTTTACAGAGCGGATTGAGAGGTGAGAATATGCTGAAAAATAGGAGCATACCGTTCGGTTACTGCGTGGTGAACGGAAAATATACTATTAGCGAAAACGAAGCGGAGGCTGTACGGAAAATATTTGCTGACTACATAGGCGGTAAAACGTTGATACCCATTGCCGCCGAAATGACAATCCCGTACAACACGGGAAAATCAACTTGGAACAAAAATATGGTCTGCCGTGTGCTTGAAAACAGAAAATATATCGGCGAGAATGGCTATCCCCCAATAATCTCCGTCGAGGACTTCAAGCAAGCGGCTTGCATAAAAGCAGAGCGGAACACCTACCGAAAACCCGCTCCGCAGAACGACCCGAGGCAAGCAGAGGTAACAATCACGGAATACGAACCGACCGATGAAATTCAACGAATGAGCAATGAAATCAATCGGCTGCTCGATTCCGAAATTCCCGATAAAGAAAAGGCAGAGGCACTTATAATAAACTGCGCTAAACTGGAATACGCAACCATAAGAGAGGTGAAATTACAATGACTACCACAACAGCAGTACCGAATATGCGAATCGTAATAATCCCCGCCAAGACCCAAGAGGAAATCAAAAAGGCGGAAAAATGCTTGAAAGTAGCGGCGTACTGCCGCGTCAGCACCGATGAGGAAGAACAGAAAAACAGCTATCAAGCGCAAATCGAATACTACACCGACAAAATCAACAAGAACCCCGAATGGCAAATGGCTGGCATATTCGCCGACGAGGGCATTACGGGAACACAAGCTAAGAAATGTCCCGAGTTTCTGAAAATGATAAGGCTGTGCAGACAAGGCAAAATAGACGTGATACTTACGAAGTCCCTGTCACGTTTCGCCCGCAACACTGTGGACAGCTTGAATTATATCCGAGAACTGAGGACGCTCGGAATCGCAGTAATTTCGGAAAAGGAGAACATAAACACCTTAACGGCAGAGAGCGAAATGCTGATAACAATCATGAGCTGCTTCGCCCAAGCCGAAAGCGAGTCCATAAGCAAAAACGTGGCTTGGGGCATTAGGCAGAGCTTCAAAAACGGTAATGTGCCGATGCAATATAAGAAATTGCTTGGCTATAAAAAGGGAGCGGACGGAAACGCGGAAATAGTTTCCGATGAAGCAGAGATTGTCAAAGAAATATACCGCTGCTACCTCGACGGAGCAAGTCTTAACCAAATTGCGGATATGCTGAATAACAGAGGATTAACAACAAAGGGAGCAACTCGCCGTATCGAAAAGAAGTTATTCAGCGAATACTTACAAACGAAAAATACACGGGCGACGCTCTCCTGCAAAAGACCTACATAACCGATTGCATTACGAAGAAAAGCCGTAAAAACAACGGCGAATTGCCGATGTACCTTGTGAAGAACCACCACGAACCGATAATATCCCGAACCGATTTCAATCGAGTGCAGGAAGAAATGGCACGACGCTCTGCCAAGCGGTCTATCGCAGAAAAACTTACAAAAACCGAACAGGGCAAATACAGTGCAAAATATGCGCTGTCAGAGTTGCTTATCTGCGGAGAATGCGGTTCACATTATCGCCGAGTAACTTGGACGGCAAAGGGCTTCAAGGAGATAAAGTGGCGGTGCATCAACCGCATTCAATACGGCAAGAAAAACTGCCACAGTTCCCCTACCATAGATGAACAAGCGCTCCATAAGGCGATTATTAGCGCAATAAACGAGTTCTGCGAAGTCAAGGACGAAGTGGCAAAGGCACTTCGGGAAAGCATAACCGAAGTGCTTGACCCGAATCTGAATGGAAGCATACAGGCGGCACAACAGCGTATCGACGAGCTTGCCCACAATATCGACGAGCTGATAAAGCTGGCAACCGTACCCGAAACGGCAGCTACGGCAATGGCTGATATTGAGAAATTCAGCGAGGAAATGAAAACGCTCCGTGAGTTCATCGAAACCGAGAAAGCGAAACAGATAGCAGTACAAAGAGGCTCTGCCGAGCTTGATGCGATACTGAAACGGCTTGAAAAAGAGGACTTCACTATGACCGAGTATAATGACGTGGCGGTACGGCAACTGATCGAAAAGGTCACGGTGGAAAGCAAAAACGTCATAACGGTCGCCTTCAAGGGCGGCTTAGAAATAAGAAAGGAGCTTGATATTGGAGATTGAAATTCCGGAGTGGCTTTATGAACTGCTTCTGATTAGGGCAGCCGAAACGGATTCCGCAGTCGAGCAGATTGCGGAATCTGCTTTTAGAAAATTTATGGAGAGGATGGACAACAATGTCGACTAACGAGAAAAAAGGCGTTACCGTCAAGATCGACGCGGATTTACACGCCGAGGTCAAACGGTACATTGAGGAACATGGCATAACAATGGGGGATTTCGTCGCACTGGCACTTCAGGACGAACTCCACCCGAAACTTAATATTAGGGAGGACAAGAACATGAGCAATATGAGGACGCTGGCATTCCAGGTACCGGAGGAACTTTTTCAGCAGATTAAGGGCTATCTGCAGCGGAACAACATGACACAGAAAGAATTTGTAATCGGTCTTATCGAAAACGAGATTGAACGTGACCTTACACAGCGGGCGGCTATGAGCGAGGCACCGACCAATGTCAAGGAAAGCGCAGACGAACACATAGAGCGGCAGGAGTCAGCCGCTGTAAGCGATTGTGTGAGCGTTTCCGAAGAAGTCGGGGAACAATCCGAGGAACAGGAAAGCACCGATTTTTCGGACGATTTTGACGACGAGAGCGAGGAAACCGAAAGCCTCGACGAGGACTTGAATGAAAATGGAGAACAGGACGAATCCGAGGATATGGGGATGTTGATGGGAATGTAAGGTGGTATTTTTGTTGAAGTCCGAACATAAACAACTTCGGATTTCAACAATGCATTTAGGCTCATTGTGAAAACGCACAAGGAGGCTCCGGCAATTTTGGCTAATCGAACAAAAATCTTGCATATTGCGCAAAAATTCGACTTTTTGCGTAAATGTGGTTGAAAAATTATCCAAAGTGTACTATAATAAATATAGGGTTTGATTGTCCACCAGAGGATAATTGTATATTATCACTAAGTTGTTTAATGACAATTGAAAATATGGAGGAAATTATGAAAACAAGCAACAAATCTAAAGTATGGAAAATTTTTGTTTCGTCTACATATGAGGATATGATTCCATTTAGGGAAGCTGTTTTAGATGCAATTACAGGTTTGGAACAGTCGCCAATAGGAATGGAACATTTTGTTTCATCTTCTGAAAAATCTTTAGATGTTTGTCTTTCTGATGTGAGACGATGTAATTTATATGTGCTGTTGGTTGGAATGCGCTATGGCAGCATTGATGAAGAGACGGGAAAATCATTTACTGAGTTGGAATATGAAGAAGCTTTGCGAAATAATATTCCCGTATTGCCATTTGTTATTGACGAAAACGAATGCCCTGTTTTACCTAAATTTGTCGATGATGGAAGTAACGCAGAGAAACTAAGGGATTTTAAAAAGCGCTTAAATAGTTCCCATTTGGTTTCACGTTTTAAATCTGCAGATGATTTGAAACAATTGGTCATTAGATCTGTAGAGAAGCAGATTCAGCAAGCTGTTGAGAAGGAGACAGAGGACAAAATTACATCATCTAATGAGGATGTACTTGGTATAGACATTTACAGAAAATTCATTCTTCTTCCCGAACGATACAAGAATAAGATTATTTCCCTACGGATTAGAATTGATGGTACATATGGTTCGTGGCAACAACGTGATGATCTTTTTTTAGCCTATGGTCTAGCACCGGGAGATACATTAAGAATTAATGACGTCACACCGTTAGGAGTTGAATTGTCGGATATAAATTCTGGAAATGCTGGAATGGATTTATTTGCGGAAGGGAAAATGGCAGACTGGATATTAGACACTGGTGTTACTCGTCGCTCCGTTGTAGAGGGCAAATTTAAGTTGCTTTATGAGAATGTTAGAAATATAACACCAACTGGTGATGCAAAAATAGCGGCATTACTTATAATTGAAGGGAAGAAAGTAATAAATCCAACCAAATAAATCGCGTTATTGTCAAGTGGTGGTTAATTATAGTTAGGAGTGTGCCTTCGAATTTTGTTATTTTTGAGAGTTTTTTGCTGAATGTCGAAAAAATCTTTTTGGTAACGATGTCACAAGACAAGTCGTAGAAATACGGCTTGTTTTTTTATTGCTGATACATTTTAAAACAGCAGTGGCGGAATTGCACCAAATCTTTGATTTGGTGGAAGCGGAACTTGTTCCGCAGCACGAAATCTTCGATTTCGTGGAAGCGGAAATGCTTGGCGTTTCCGCAGCTTGACAAGCACTATCTTCAGGTGCCGGTGACGCAGAATGCTTAAGATTTACGCCAACTGAAAAGCCACTATACCCACGATGCAGATAATACTTCTCAGAAACACAGAGCAGGTTCTATGAAATTTGTAAATCAACTGCTGACATCAAAAGATAAAAAAAGGCATCACGTTTTGATACATGGTGCCTTTTTCCTATTGTAGCTTTGCATAAACCTGCCGGATACGATCAGTTATTTTTACGTCCTGCTCTGTTCAGCAGCAGGAGCGATACCATAAGGATCAAGGGAAACGCACAGCCTGAAAGCATACCTTTCTGCATATCATTACCTGCATTCTGGGTGATATTTCCTACAATAGCAGGACCGAGTGCTCCGCCGAGGTCGCCCGCCATAGCGAGAAGTGCAAACATTGCAGTTCCGCCGGTTGATATTTTGCCTGAGCAGATGCTTATAGATCCGGGCCACATAATACCTACCGAGAATCCGCACATTATGCAGCCAAGAAGACCGATTACAGGTATTCCCGACAGGGAGGCGGTGATATAACAGATCAGACACAGCATTGCCGAGCCTATCATGAATTTCATAAGATCGAGCTTTTCGCCGTACTTTCCGTAGAGCGTGCGACTTATGCCCATCGTCACCGCAAACATACACGGTCCTGCAATATCGCCGACTGATTTGGTCATTCCGAGAGCGGATTCTGCAAACGCCGATGCCCACTGTGCCATTGAAAGCTCCGAGGCTCCCGCACATACCATAAGCAGTATCGCAAGCCAGAACAGCGGTACTCTGAGCAGGTCACGGATACGCATACCTTTGCCGTCCTCGACAGGATGTTCAATGGGACATACTGAAAAATTGTATATGTTCACAAGTGGAATTATCGCCCAGATACAAGAGAGCCACTTCCAGTTCTCTATGCCGAAAACAGTAAAAAACAGTGTTGAAATGAGTATGACTCCGACCGAACCCCAGCAGTAGAATGAATGCAGCAGACTCATTGCGGCTTCTTTATGCTCAAACGGGCAGGCTTCAACAATCGGACTTACAAGCACCTCGGTCAGACCGCTTCCCATTGCATATATGATCGTGCTTACGATTATTCCTGTGAACGGGTCGGGAAGCAGTTCAGGCAAAAAGGCAAGTCCGATAAGTCCCAGTGCCGAAAAAGCCTGCGAACCGATAACGCATTTCCGATAACCGATTTTGTCGGCGAAACGTGCGCACAGCACATCTATGATAAGCTGAGTAACAAAAAATACCGACGAGATAAGGGCGATTTTTCCAAGCGGGATACCATAGCCGTTGTGAAATGTGAGAAATAGAAGCGGGGCGAAATTAGCCGCTATTGCCTGCGTGATGAATCCAAGATAGCAGGATATGAGTGTTTTTCTGTAATTCACAGCCATATTGACAAACTCCTTGATGATTGATATAATCAGATTATATAGCAAACATCATAACATTTCAATGCACAAAATCACATTTTTATTACACAATATCGTAAATCAGGTGAGAATATGAGTGATGAAATCAAAAAGGACAGGATCATAACGGATGAAACCTTGCGTGAAACTGCAAGTCACGGCAGCGAAGAATACCCCTTCTGCTACTATTATGAGGACATCCGGGATTTCGACTTTCACTGCATCGACTGGCACTGGCACCCGGAGGTCGAATTTGTTTATGTACAGCAGGGTATGGCTGATTTTCTGGTGGGCGGAAACAGGTATGTTCTCAGCTCCGGCGATGGAATCTTTATAAACTCTCAGGTGATACACAGGTTTGAAGCCACGGACAGCGCCATCATTCCTAACATTGTTTTTTCACCTGTTCTGCTTGCGCCGCAGGGCAGTCTTATATACAGCAGATACATCAGACCGATAATCGAATCAACTACTGAATGTGTGATTTTTTCCGCCGAAGAAACAGCGCACCACAGCATTATAGAAACAATGAGGTCGATATTTGCCGTGCAGGGTTCGGGCACAGCGTCTGAAATGAAAACAGCAGAGCTGCTGCTGAAACTATGGCGTCTTTTATATGAAAGCATACTGATAACAGATTGCGGTTCTATGTCCGTGCATTCCGCACAGACGCAGGCTAAGCTTCAGATAATGATGCAGTATATTCACGATAATTACAGCGGTCAGATAACACTGGACGATATTGCCCGAACGGTTCTTATAAGCAAAAGCAGTGTTCTCAATATTTTCAGGACATACCTGCATACATCGCCGATAAATTACGTTGTAGAATACAGACTGAAACGTGCGTCAAAGCTCCTTGTTGATACCGAAAACAGCGTTTGCACCATAGCGCATGAAACAGGATTTGAGAACATAGGCTATTTCTGTCGCAGATTCAAAAAGCTGTACGGCGTTACACCGATATATTACAGGAATCATTGCCACAGTGCAGAGTAAAAATCAGGTACGCTCTGATTTTCATTTTAACGATTCAGCCTTAGTGCCATCGCCTTATCTTTCTTACTGCGTAGATTTTACAAGTCGTAGAAATACGGCTTGTTTTTTTATTCGCCATACTCCGACGCATATAATTATCATTCAACATAACGACCGGTATACATACAAGTATATTTGATACAACCGTCTGATAATATTCTCAAAATATACAATAAATATACATAGTTTATTTTGACATGGAAATATATATGAATACAGCAACAGATTTTTATTTTATTTTCCGAATAATGTTAGTTTAAGCTGACTTAATCATATTATAGCGGTAAGGCACTTACTATTCACCTATCTTTCGATTTTTACTTTTTGAGTGTAGCTATTTGGCGAGATATTAACATTTTTTTACTTGCATCATACAGATTTAAATGATATAATACAAAATGAGGTGTATAATATGAGAATTTGCTATATAGATGATAACGAAGAATACCTGAACAGTTTCAAAGATAATTTCAAAGATGTATTTTGTGAAAATGATTTCACTTTTATGCAGTATCCGAATGAATACATCGGCTCTGATGAGGTCGCTGATATTGTTATGCTTGATATAGAGTTCGGCAGTGAGGGCAACGGACTTGATTATCTGGATTGTATCACGAAGAAATCAGGTTATACCCAGATAGTGATAGTCACCGCTTATACCGAAAAATACATAGAAGATATTTTTATGCAAAAAGAGAATGTTGCAGGGTTTCTGAAAAAGCCTATCGACAGGGAAACTATGCTCAGGGTCTTTGCTAAAGCAGAGATGCTTATAAGAAACAAAAAGGCGGAAGTAACCGTTAGAACCGGAAAGTATGAATATGTGACATTGAAAGCGGATGATATTTTGTACATTGAATCTGCCGGTCACAATCTCAATTACATTACCCGAACAAAAAAGTATACAACACAGGGAAAGCTGGACGACCTTATCGAGCAGCTTCCGTCGTTTTTTGTCAGATGTCACAAGAGTTATTTTGTCAATCTCAATAAAATCAAAGGCTTCACGGGCGATTATATTCTTATAGACGGAAAGCCGGATATTTCCGTGTCACGCTCCAAAAAGACCGAATTCATAGAAGCATACAGAAACCATCTTCAGAAATAAAACGGACAGGGAAAAATATGAAAATAATCAATGTTGACAATATATACGCATGGGCGATACTTGTATCTTCAATATCGCAGGTCATTATTACGGGATGGACATTTTCGCAGTGCTTCAAAATCAAGATTTCTAAGGTCTTGTTTACGGCATTGATTATCCTTGTTTCCTGCATTGCAATCGTACCGCCGACCTTTTTTCAGATTTATTTTCCGATAAAAGCGGCGGTTTTGTTTATTCTTGTGTTTGTTGTGTTCAAGCTGTCGTCTGAATCTGATTTTGTTAAACCGTTTATCTTTCTCTGCCTTGATATGCTTGTAAATATTACGCTTGAAATGCTGTTGCTGATGACGGTTACATTTATCGGTATCAACGATTTTCAGGATGTAAACGACGTCTATACGTTCAATCGCATGATATCGTCGCTTATGTTTACAGTGATTTGTATACCGTTCAAATATTTCATAACACTGCTGTGGAACAGGATAGTAAATAAAAGTACGTCCTCAAGGCTCAATTTAAGCCTGATATTATTTCCTGCGGCACAGACCTTTGCAATGGTCGGTATGGTCGCAGATCACGCAGGCAATGCCGATGCAAAGCAGCACCCTATGGTTCAGGCAAATTCGACACTGGTGCTGACGATTTCGTTCCTTACGTTTCTTGTCGCAGATATAGTGTATCTTTATTTTATGGCAGATCTTGAGAAAAAGGCAGCGCTTGAACGTGAGGTGAACTCCTTGAAATATGCCCGTCAGCTTGAAGAACAGCACTTTAAGCAGATTGAGGAAAAGCGTTATGAGGTGGCGAAGATACGTCACGATATAAATAATCAGCTTATTGCGATAAGAAGTATGATGAAGGACGGACATATAGAGCAGGCAGACGAAATGCTGGGCACACTTGAAACAAGAGTTGCAAGAACAAAAGAGGCACAGCTATGCTCTATACCGGTGGTAAATGCCGTGCTGGAAGAAAAAGCCGTTGAAGCACAAAAGTACGGTATAAGACTTGAAACGAAAATCGATCTTTACGATACAAGAAATATTTCTCAGAATCATCTATGCAGTGCGTTTGCAAATATGATCGACAACGCTATCCGTGCGGAGCGTGGCTTCA
>ENA-UACB01000148-UACB01000148.1-human-gut-metagenome-genome-assembly--contig:-NODE-148-length-20459-cov-13.637718_pt1 | contig 20459 bp, 21 predicted proteins | sample MGYA00243873_ERZ654213 | MGnify/ENA primary metagenome ERZ654213 (study PRJEB26926, sample SAMN06165218) | human gut metagenome | biome: ENVO:00009003; feature: ENVO:2100002; material: ENVO:00002003...
GTATAAGAGACAGTAGTAGATAAATACGAAACATCACTTACAATATGAGTAGTACTTACACCACTAATCGAAATGTCATCAGTTTCATATGATAATTGAGCTTCGTCAGTAATATAAACAATAGCAAACCTACAATGTTTATATTTAATACCACTATTTCTAAAACTAATAGTAATATTTTTATTGATTTCGATACCTAACGCATAATCTTCTTCATAATTACCACAAACAATAAGTGATGTACTCAAAGGAGAATAGTTTGTATAAGTACCATCATCAAGACGATATTTGATTGCTATTTGATAAGCACCAGTTTTAAGATTACCGCCGTCTTTAACTTCTAATTGAAGTTCAGGATAAGTAACATTTGGAATAAGATTAAACGAATCAACTTCATCAACAGTGATGTCATATCCTATCGCAGTATCATCTCCATTGTTACCATCATAAAACGGGTCAGTCATATTAATAATTCTTGTTTCATTTGCTGATTCATCAGTTCCCTCAGTAAATGTAACAATCAAATTTTCTTTATAATTATATATATAATCTCCATGAATTGGTCTATCAATACTGAATCCAAATGCACCCGATGTACTATACAAACAACGTTTTACAGTTGGGTTATTATCATCAAGATTAAGATATATAATAGCGTCGTTAGTTTGTAAATCAGATTTATCTGCATTATTCCAGTGTTCTACAACGCAAAAAAGTACAACACCAACATTAGTTGGAATTGTACCTATAATATTATATTTGTGATTATTGGCATCACTATAAATATAAGGAATGATATGTCGATTTGTCGGATGATTTTCAAGAATATCATCTAATTCACCTATGAAATCAAATCCTCTTTCATTAAAATAACTTTGACCTTTATTATCAATAGTTATATTTTTAGCATATCGCAAAGATTTATCTTGTGCAATATGAGGTGAATTATCTAAATCAAGACCTAAAACTTTCATAATTTCTATTATTCTAATGTACGAAGAATAGTAGCAATATTCTCTCGACGGTCATTACTAAATTTGTTACAAGAAACTCGAACTTGTATTCTCATTCTATCGAGTTCTATTGCAGGATTTGTATAAGGATTGTTTGCTGTAAGACTTACAATCGGATGTTTATAACCTCTTAATAACATTTGTTTAAGAACATAAAGTTTAAGATATTTTTTAAGAGGGCCGTTATTATAAATAAGAGGAACATCCATATTTATAATACTATCATAAACAACAGGTAAAGCTCTATATCTTAAATGAATAGTTCCATAATCAACGTTAGTATGAATCCAGTTATTACTAATGTAATAATAAGGTTGCTCTTTATCAACAGGAGCATGATTAAAACTATCGTTTTTATCACCGGGACTTGTTATGTCTGCATTTGGAATACCGGGATAAGGAGTATATGTCGGAACAGTTGTTACTTTTTCAGTGATAGTATCTTTGTTAAATTCAGCTGAATTTTTAAGAACAGCTTTTTTATTATTTATAATGACATCAATTACACCACGGAAATCCCACGGTAATTGACAGCGATGGTCATCAAATTCAATATCTTTTTCTACATTAACATAAGCTTGAATGAATTTGAGTTCTTCCAAAGCATTTGCAATCCAAATAGGAAAACGACTTACAAAATCATCACTTTGTATATTATAATCGTTATATATATCTGGAATTAATGTAGCACTACTAATAAATATATTATTATCAATCATAAAGCATTATTTTGTTTAGGAAGATTATTTCGATATAGTTTAATAGCTTCGTCAGGATGATTAAAACAAATTGCGAGAATTTTATTGAAACAATTAAGTCTTCGATTTGTTGCAATTTCATCAACAGTTTTACCTTTCATTGCAAAAGGTGTTCTGTCAATAGTTTTTTCACCATTTTCATAAGCACTACTTGTGTGACCAAATTTGAATTTGTAATAAACACTTTGCGGTATTCGACCTTTAACTTTATGATATACAGCTTTTATACACCAGTCATAATCATAATATATGAAATAAGGAATACCATTTGGATTATCAGCAGTTCGTATATTAATACCTTGTTCTAACAATTTCTTTTTTAAGTCTTTTGTAGCACCCCAATCGACAACACTACATACATCACCGGGCATCGTCTTTTTATAGTAAACATAAACGTAACCTACAGAACTACCAAAAGAATAATTGTTACCTTTACATAATAAATTAGCTATCTCATTATTAACTTCATCTTGCATATAAGTATACATTTCAGAAGGTAATTCTTTAAGAGCAGCAAGAGTTTCTATATCATCATCAAGTTTATCAAGACGTTCATAAACTAAGTAATTATAACTACGAATATAACTCATTAGTTTAGTACCAAGTAGAACATCTTGTTTCTTATTAAAATAAATCTTACTACGGTTATCAATATCGAATACTACCGAAACATCAACACCAGCTTCTTGATATTTAGCAAGATTATCTTTGATATTATAAATACAATCATTACGCCGTTCATAAGCAAGATGTAATTGTTTAATTAAAGAATTAAGTTGTATTTGAACTTCTTTAACGAAATCTCTCCAATAATATTCGTTATCAACCATAATGATAGAAACATGATGTTAATCTTGGCCATTGCCACGTTGAGCAATAGTAGGATTATTATTATTCGTTTTAATATCCAAATCTTGAGGATAAATACCAAATTCAGTTTTAAGTATTTCTTGAATTATACTTTCGAGCATATCATTAGGTAAAGGTAATTCAATATCTTGACCATCTTCATTCTTAAAGAACGAAAGAACTTCATCAGGATTTTCAAATATACCTGTAATCATTACTTCATTAATTGGTCGTCTATCATCAATATCTTTTGTACCAACTTTTTCAGCAATAATTATATGACCGTTTAATATAATATAAGCTCGTGGATACCCGGTGGGAGAGCAGGTTGGACGCCCACTTTGACGTAGTTTAAGAGATGTAATAGAACTCTCATACATATATCCATTACCAACAGTATCACCTACAAACGCAAAAGGCGCATCACTTTGTATGCGCACGGGTGTAGGAACTTTGTACTTTGTTCCTAATAATCTAATTTTATTAGCAACTCGATATTCAGTAGGAAGAATATCACTATATTTCAACTCTTCAACGGGAGCAATAAAAGTAAGTTTAAGAATATCATCTATTCCATTTTTCTCAACGCTTTGTCGGATACGATTTGCAAACATAGTTTTAATCATATCCTTAACACGTTCTTTAAGTTCGTGATTATTAGGTTGATTAACCATGTTTGCAATACGAGCTGCATATTGATTAAGTGTTCCCATATCTTACTTATTTAGATTCAAAAGATTAGCAATAGTATTTTGTTTTTTCCAAATATATTTTTCATCATCAGGATTAAATCCTTCTACGATATTATATTCAAGAGAAATAAAACCAATAGGTGTTTCTTTAATAGGGTCTTTAATAAGAAAAGTATAAGCAGACTTCATACCTCTACTTTCAAGTTCATCTTTATAACATCTGTCTTGAAACTTATATTTACTAACATCATTACAATAATGACGATTTCTAACAAGAAGATTATGAAATAAATAAGGAAAATTATTAACAAGAGTATCATTAAAAGATTTCTTATAAGATACTACACAACAATCATAATCTTCACCAACAACAGTGTATTTATCCATTTCTACACCATTAATGAAATGACCGCCATTATGAAAATAAGCAATATAAACAGCATTAGCGTGAATAGTATCTCGAATAGAAGCACATATCTTATCAAGTTCTATATAACAATTACTTTTTTCAATAGTAAGTTTTTGTTCTTTACGTTTAGGAAATAACCATTCTTTTAGATAAATACCAGTAATCGTACTTATGGATGTTATTATAGCTACTATAATAGCTGTATAATCGAACATAGATAGGCGTATAAGAGGATTAATATTAATAGGTATATTATATTGGGCTACTAACAAATATACGTTAAAATAGTCGATTTCCCACCAGATTCACTATAAAAAAGAGGTGCTACATTAGTAACACCTCTCACCATTTCAATTCAATCTTTAACAATATAAATTGTTATATTACTAACAATTTATTTCTTCACTTTCTTACCAGTGGTCTTTTTACCACCTTTCTTTCCACCACATGCCATAGTAGTAATCATTTTAATTAATTAATGATTTTGTTTATAATCAGCACCAATCTTTTTTAGAATCGGTTTGAATATCCAACTCCAAGCAACTGGTGCAAGAATAGCAGAATTAATAAGAATTGTAGTATTCTCATATCCACCTGCTACATATCCTGCGGCAATAGCAAAACAACTAATTAACATAACCAGTCGTTTAGTCCATGTACCAACAGATTTATCACCATTAATATCATCTATTGCTTTAATTAATATGTATGTTAAAACATTCACACAAAGCATAAACGATAAATCGAAATGAGTACTGAATAACTCAACAAAATGTTCTACGAGTTGTTCCATTTACCATTCATCAATTTCATCGACCACCATATTTCTTATTTGGAATATATTTTAAGAAACTAAAAGGAAACAATTTCTTCTTATAATCCGGATCACTTTCTAAAGCTCTTGCTTCACCTTCAAAACAAATATCTTTATAAGCTCGATTATAAGGAGGTAATATAATTTCAACTATCCAACTAACAACATAAGCTAATAAAGGAATTGTAGGAGTAGCAAGTAATCCCCACCAAGAATAATTTGTAGTAAGACTTAATATGATACTAACCAATAAACCTACAATAAAAAGAGTAATTTGCTGATAACTATGAACAGTTTCATGTCGTTCAACAGTTTCAGTAATCTTATCTTTGTATTCAGTTCGTATGATTAACCACCATAATATCGTCATACATAAATATCCCTTAAACGGTAGGAATTTACAATAGACTTTAATCATAAGTTATTATATTAATTAAACACCAGTATTCATACCATTTGATGCAGCACTTTTGTTACCAAATATATCAGCTAAGATAACACCTTGAGATAACAAAGTAGATTTAAATTTGCAACATTGAGCACCTTTCATAACCCAATCAGTACTTGTAATATTTGCAAAATCACAACCATAAATAAAACCTTGTATGATTTTAATAGTGCCTGCTTTAATAGCAGTTCCTGATATAGCTATACAATTAAATAAATTAATCCATGTAGATTGAATTGTAACACTCGTAAATGTTGCTCCAAAAATTGAACCACCAGTTATACTTGCAGAACCTGCAATTTCAACTTCATATAAATTACAATATCTGTATGCTCCACCACTAATAGATGAAATCCAAACACCACATTGCGTAACATCACAATTTTCTAATGTACCACTACCATAAATATTACAATGTTTAAAAATAACATTATTTGCGGTAGCATCGAAATTACAAACACATTCATCAAATTCACCACTTGTAATTCTATATCCACTATCAATTTGACAATTTCGAAATACACAATTATCAACTGTCATTACAATAGTATCTTCAGTGGTATCATTATTAATGAAACTACAATTAATAAATTCATAAGTATCATCTGGAGCAAAATTAATATCTTCAGAAGTTTCAACTATGAATGTATAACTATCAATAACCCACTGATTTAATATTGGAGAACCACTTCCACCACTATTAGCAGCTTCAGGATGAGCAGCTTTGAATTTTGTAAGCCATGTATTCCAAGCAGACTGACCATCAATATAAGCTACTCTTGGAAATTCAGAACCACCACCTTCGGGCCAATCCTTAAAAGACCAATTTTGTAAAGCATTAAATATATCAGCATCCGGAGCAGTATCACAATCTACACCTTGTTGAACCCAAGCTGTAATATGTTCTGCTTCCGGAATAAAATATCGAAGTTTATCATTACCACTTGGAATACCCGGTGCAATATTAGTAATTCTCAAAATAGCAAAAACCGGTACTGCAATACCAGCTTCATTACTATCATTAGACGCATTTGTAAAAAGCCAAAAGTTAAAAATACTATCATCATTATCTCTATAATGAACTGTACGAAGACTATTAACGATAGGTTTTAAACCATCACTACCAAATCGCAATGTTTGATTCGGTCTATCAGTTACATCATCAGTGATAAGAGGTTGAACAAAATCAATAAGTTCACCAAATTGAGCCTGTGTAGGTATTTTACCTGTTCCAAAATATTGTTTAAGCTGACTTTTAGTTGCCATAATTCAATTGATTGTTTTTGTATTACGAATAAATTAATCATAAGATGTACTTGATTTAAGATTAAATAAATTATTTATAACAAGTAAAAGTCAAACTTAATTTAACTTTTAATTTGTAACATTAATATCTCTCATATATTTATTAATAAAATTCAACAGTTGTGTAGTGCCTAAATCTGCTGAATTTAAAATAGCATTCAATTCTTCTTTATAAGCATTCATATTTGCAATAGAAGTAAGAATATAATTATATGTAGTTATAGCACCACCTGATACTCCTACTCTGATAGCTTCAGAAACAATAGGGAACGTATCATTTTCAGTAGCATAAACTACTTTGAAATAAGCTCTTGTAGAACCATCAGTTGTTATAAAAAAGTGTTCTTCTACAAGGTCATTTTTAATAATTCTATGTGTATTAGATAAATGATACCAACCAACCCAATTCCATCTAACATTTGAAGTGATTGCTCCAATAAGTTCTAAATCAGTAGCTGAATGTAAATCACCAGCTTGTAATATCATTTCTGTTATCATTTCAGATGTTAGAATAGTATATCTAACAGGTGGAGTATTACCATATTCAGAAGGTGAACCAGTATTACAATGTACAATTATATAAGGTACATATGCAGCACTTGCTGCATCATAAAAACCTATAAATATATAAGATTCTGTATCACCAGAAGTAATAAATCTATAACCAAGTACTATTGGACGACTGGGGTTAATAAAGTCTAATGTAGCATCCCCCCCTCTAAATTGTCACAATTAGGAATCTTACTTATCAAATTTTCAAAGTCAGCTTGTGTAGGAATTTTCCCAGTTTGAAACAAGGCTTTAATTTGTGCAATAGTCATAGTAATAATAGTTAAAGTTTGACATATATTAGTTAAACTCTAACTATTATTACTAATAATTAGAGTTTACGAAAGCGCTCTATAATATGAAGATATAAAATCTTCAGCTTCAGTTGTTAAATTAGTACTATCTTTAATAAGTAACCAATCATTATATACTTCAGTAATAAATGAGTGTGCATCCAATTTATAAATAACAGATTCTGTTATTTGACCATTTGCATTTGGAACAATAATCCGAGTAATCTTAATAGGTATATTATAATCACCTGTTGTAGTACGAATATTTTCAGTTTCAAATATTAGAGTTTCTCTATAAACTGAAGTAGTACTAACAATTTTTCTTATAATATCATGTGAAAAATTAATAGTTTTCCAACTAAGACCTTCAAAGATTAATCGAGCTGTATCATCTACAATATCAACATCCCAATCAAAATCATCATATTGTCCTAAGGCATATTGAACAACAGTACCATCAGGTGGAGTATTACCATTTTCACATTGAAATCTTAAAACAATAGATGGATATCTATAAGCACCATCAAAACTACCTTGCATTGCTTTATCGTATAAACCTAATAAAGCAACATAAGTATAACCTTCGACTTTATCAACAATAGTTCTAATTCCTTGAATAAAAGGTTTATTAGGAGTTTCTACATTAACAGTTTTGTCCCCTCCCCCTTCGTTATTAGGGATTTTATCTATAAGACTTTCGAAATCATTTTGAGTTGGAATAGCACCAGTTTTGAATAGTGCTTTGATTTGAGCAAGTGTCATATTTGATTAATTAAGATTAGTAACAATACGTTTAATTTTAGCAAACAAACTTTCAGATTTAGTTTCTGTTGCAACTTCAACAGGTTCTTCTGATAAAATTTGAACATCATTAGAACGAGTATTTGGTGTACGACCAACTTGGAAAATATAATGGTCAACACCATTACCTTCAATCTGCATATAACCAATACCATCAGGCCCAGCTGATTGAGTAATAGTAACAGATTTAGAAGTAGCTCCAGAATATGAAGCAGTTACTGTAGCAGTTCGAGCTGCAACATTATTCTTTGAAGCTGTAACAATAGTTCCACTTAATGTGAATCCAGTACCACTAATTGCTAATGTTGGAGTTGCAGATTCAGTAGTAGTTGTTCCAGTAGAACCTGATGTATAAACAGGAGTTTTAGTTCTCGTACAACTTGCCGTAATAGTAGAAGTTCCACCTGATGCAGCAATAGTTGTAGGATTTGCTGAAATAGCAATATTCCAACTACCATAATTATAAGAATCTATTGCGTTGGCAGCTTGATAAATATACATTGTTCCACTTGCAGATTTGCCATTAGCCGACCAAGTAACAACTTGACTCTTTACAGTAGTTTGAGAAGAAACAGTGGTTCCTTTTGAAGATGCAGTAGCTTCAATAGAAGCAATATTTGGTGAAACATTATTTGTTCCACTTGAAGCATTTTCAGTTGTAACATCTTTTGTAGAACCAGAGTCATATTGATAAGTAGTAATAGTAGCAGACTTGTTCCAACTTTGAGTACCATTTCCAGCTTTAGCAGTAGCAGAACCACCACTCGCAGGAATCGTAGCATTCGTAATTGTACCAATTGTTATATTACCATATGTATAAACACCACCAGAAGTAGATTTAACAGTTTTACTGTTTGTTATACTCTTAGAAGCAGTAGCTGACTTAGAACTATCTCCGTCATTTACAGCTTTTATAGTAACAGTATCAGTAGTTTCATTAGTTCCCATACTACTATGAGTAATCGTATTTCCAGATAAACTGAATCTACCATTGCCATTAGCAGTCATAGAAATTGATAAACTACCACCAACACTTCGTGTTTGATTCGGGCCAATAGCACCCGAACTATACAAAGCATTATAAGTTTCAGTATTAGTAACAGAAGCACTTACAGTCGCAGAACCACCAGCTGCTGTTAAACCACTACCGATACTTACAGTAGGAGTTCCATAAGCAGTAATTCGAGGATTGTAATTACTATTTGTTACTTTATTTTCAGCTTGATAAATATCAACGGTTTTATTGGCAATAGCACCACCTTCACCAGTATAAGTTACAGTAACTTGTCCGACCTTAGTTCTTGCCTTAACTGTGGTTCCAAGAGAAGAAACTGTAATCTCATCTGTTTTAGAATAGGTAACTGTACCAGCACAAGTCGAACCAGATGTATAACTAATTGTCTGCGACATATTAGTAACACTGGTCGAAGATGTTCCACCACTTGCAGGAATATCAGATGCCGAAAGTGAACCACCTTCCAAAGCACCATAAGAAGCCATATTAGCTTCTTGATAAATAGTAATAGTTGATGATACTGTTTGACCATCAAATGCATTTGAATATTTACCAGTTACAACAATAGCTCTTTTATTACCAGCGATAGTAGTTCGATTACTTGCAGTAACGGTAACACCAGATATAGAAAATCCAGTAGCACTTCCTGATAGAACTGGTGTAACATTATCTGTACTAATTAAATTACCATTACGATATGTTTTAAGTACAGCTGTAATAGTTACAGTTCCACCTTTTGCGGCAATTTCAGTATTATCACTATTTAACGTTAAATCATATGTATAAGTAGATGCTTCTTGTTCAACAGTAAGAATAACTTGTTTACTGGAATCTTTTTTACACTTTCCAATAAACTGCATACTCCTTTTAGAAGTACCCTTTTGAACAGGTGATGAAATTTTAACAGTCTGATTTCCTTGAAAAGAGGGAGATTCAATAGTAATTGAATCTCCACTCTCGTCATTCCATTTATTAGTGATAACACTCATAAATGATTAATTAATTTATTCAGCAGGTTCGAACGTCCATTCGTCATTCGACAGAACATTCAGAGTCTGCTCACCACCACCCTTCGGAATAGTAACAGTTGCGGTAGTTGTACCCTGCGAATTGAGATACAGATAGCTGTCACCAAGAGCCTGAGTAATAGTAATAGTTTTAACAACACTCGAACGTTCACCTTTGATTTCAAGAGTTGCAGAACGAGCTTCGATAGTTTCGTTCTTCGGTACAACAATAGTAGCATCATAAGTATATTCTCCAGTAGCACCGGGGTCACCAGTAATAGCAGTACCAGATGTAGCTGTTGTACTACCATTAACCTTAAATGATGTTACATTTGCAATACCTAAGTTAGTTTTCCATGTAAACGTAAGAAGTTTCGAGTTAGACTTACCAGTTACATGAATTGTTTCACCACCCTTAGCAACATTGATAGTTAAACCATCGGGAGTAATAAATTCATCAGCAGCCTTTTCAAGAACCGTGACTGTAACTACGTTAGACTTTCCAACAATCTTACCGGGAACTTCAGTGCTTCTATCTGCACGACCAGTATAAGGCTTCACAGAATTAATCTTAATCTGTGCATTTCCAGTACCAGTTTTAGGAACCCATGATAAATAACTCGGAATAGTTGCCATTTGTTTTTTTTTTGGTCGATTAACTATAATAACAAACTAATTACCAAATTCCCATTCAGCTGTATCACTTGCGAAAACAGTTATGGTATCATGATAATTATTATCTTTATTTAGAATAACAAGAGTTTCATCAACAGCTAATTCTACAACAGGTTCATCTATTGGCCAAACTTTTTTACCATTAAGCCACATATCAAGAACCTGCCGACGATTACCATTAAGCATTACGACAGCTTCTGTAGCTCGTTCAAGAAGATTAAGTTGTGCCATAGTTGTAGATTAATATTAACCTTTCGGTGTTTCAAGAGCAGTCACACGACTTTCCAAAGAAGTATAATTACTCTCTAATGTATTTACTTTACCACTTAAAGTAGTAACTGTTTGTTGTAATGTATTAATAGTACCTTCAAGAGTTTCTACTTTTGTTTGTAATTCTTGAACAGTTGAAGATTCAGCCTTAGTGGCTAAACCTTCAACTACAAAAGTAATTAACTTCTGAAAAGCACCAGTTTTCGGAGGCCCATTTAAGGCACAAAATACTTTACGAATTACTGATTCTTTCATATCATTAAACCGTTAATTAGATTCGACATCACCAACCCTAAATATAGGATGATTAACACCGTCACCTTCGATTTGCATATAATCAATACCATCTTCAAAACGAAGAGTAACAGGTACAATTAAAGATTCATCACTTTCAGTTTGAAGAGTAACATCAATTTCTTCAGTAATAAATCCAGTAGCAACGAATTTGACTTTAATAACAGTTCCCGGTATAGCAGTATAGTTAAATCCGATACTTGCTACAACAGTTCGTAAATCTTGAGGCATCCATTCACCATCAACTAATACAGAAGCAGCAGTAACTGTTTCAACAGGTGCGTTCTTTTCAGTAACAGCGAATACGAAATATTCCTTAGTAGTGGGTTCAGGCGGAGTTTCCTTAACCATTAATAAACCTATTTGAATAGGCTCAACACCATCAGTCGGTAATGTAACATCTTGTTCTAACGTATCATAACCAACTGATTCAAATTTAACTTTAATAGTACTACCGGGTTCACCAGTATAAGTAAAGCCTTTGAAAGAACCGCTAAGAGTTTGTTTAACCCAATTACCAGTAACCCACAAATAAGCAGTTGTATCACTTTGAATAGGCTGATGTGTTTCACTATCGCCTACATATATGTAATACTCTTTAGTTGTAGGTTTAGGCGGAACCTCTTCAAGTACAATAGTAACACTCGATTCACTATTAGTAATAACACCAGTTCCAGTATTGGTTATATAACCAGTTTTGGAAGCTCGAAAATCAACACTTGTTCCAACTGGAGCTGTAACAACCTCAGATTTACCAGTAATCGATTCATCATTACCAAGAGGTTTCCAACTACTTTCAGTACTGAGTTTATACTCAAACGTAACACCGTCTAAAGCAGTAGATTCAGTATTTACAGCAGTTGCATAGATAGTACCAGTTTGAACTGGAACTTTATCCATTTCAACAGTAACTTCTGCGGTAGGAATTGCATAAGTTACCAGTTGTTCAACCTCTATATAACCCGACGAAACAAACCTCAAAATTCGGCTCGTATTGACATCTCCGGTGAGTTGTAGCGGCGTATCTTTTGTGACTTGACCTAATATACCACCCGTGTCCTTATCATAGACGTATGCGGCTATTTTGGCCTTTGTTTCGCTATCGACCACCGTAAGACTTACAGCACCTTGTTCAACTGGTAGAGCTATAAGAGTAATATCACGAATTATATTCTCATCTAACGTAATACGCTCTTCGTAAGTTTCATATCCACTTGCACCAACTTGAATTAAAATATCACGCGGGTCATAAGTTTCGTATGTAAGAGTACCAGTACCTTGAGCAATAACTACATTAGAAGGTTTATCAGTAAATATAATTAAAGCATTATCAGGAGTTGCATTTACAGTCAATGTCTTTTTAGTCTTAGGTGTAAGAACAACATTAATTGTCGTATCTTCAACACCTACATCAACATAAACATCTTTTGTAATGTAATTCTCTTTTTCTACAATATAATGTAAACGACTTTGAATTAAACATTCAAGACTTGCACTGCCAACACCTGCCGATTCTTTACCTTCCGAATTAATCATTCGTATAGTAGAATCAACCGGAACAGCTTCAATCTTAATTGTTATATAATCCTCTTCATTTCGAGGAATACGAATCCAAAGCGTACCATCTTCAAACGTAGTAGGAATCTCGCTTGTAACTTCAATTTGATTAATACTGTTGCTACGAACATGATTATTATGTTCTATAACAATACCATAAATCTCATTAATAGCATCTACAATACGTTTATTATCAGTAACAAGTTCTTCAGAAGTTTTATCTTGCTTATTAATAAGCAAACCTTGAAGTTCTTGAGCTTTTTGTTTTAATTTCTCAATATCACTTGCGGCTGTTGGTAAACCAACTTGTGCAGCAGTAACTCTATGAGGATTATCATAATTACGAATATGAGCATTGAAATTATCTTTGTCATTCTCGTAATCTTCTTTATCAAGTTTCTTGTTTATAGCAGCCCAAACATCTTGAAACTTTTTATTAACTTCTGTAACATGATTGTTAATCCAAACATTCAACTGTTTGAACCAACCTTTAACCCTATTTTCAAGAGCATCAATATACTCTTTCTGAGGTCGAGATACAGGTTTATCCATATCGGCAGTGTTATCAACATTGCCAAGACCAACTTGTTCTTTTGTTACCTCATGAGGATTAAACTTATTATTAATATGTTCAAATAAAAGTTTTGTAAGTTGTTCAACAGGATTTAAGTCCTCAGCTGTAAGCTCACGAACATATACTTGAACATCAAGAATCTCATTAACAGCATCATTAAAATCAAAATTGGTCTTTACATTCGTCCGATAAATCCACCAAGATTTACCCTCGTGAACATAAATACCAGTAAGAGTGAATATCTGATTACTTATGATACCTTGTACTGTAATTGTATGTATAGAACGAACAATCGGTACAAGTATATAAAGATATTGTTGAGTTGATTTAACCCACGGAACTTTATATTCATAATGTCCTACATCAATATTTCGAGATTCAAACTCGGTAATCTTTGCAGAACTAATATCAGATTTTTCAGTTAGCTTAAATAGAGCACTATTATCGTAAGCAGTTACATTAGTTAAGTCTATTTCAATCCTCTCCTTTGTCCTATATAAATATAGGTGGCCGTTCTTTCGATAGTACATATATAATGTAGGAACTGTTTTAACACCAGCACCTTCACCATCTACTGTACCAATATATTCTCCGGTTTGGCCATTATAAACACTTGGATATACACCATCTTCAAGTACACCGAGCGCTACAACATTTCGAAGATTAATTACTGCCATACCAAGAACAATAACGAAATAAATACTCCAACTACAAAGTTAATAATAATAGGATGAATTTTAAGACCAGTTACTGTTTTTTTTCTTGCAGCTTGAATACCACAAGTAATGATTTGATAAGCCAATGTAATCCATAAACTCATAAACCAAGTAGCAACAGTAGCCTTAAATAAAATACCTACGACAGTAGCAATGACGAAACCAATAATAATATCGTCTTTATGTTCTGAATAATAACCACTTAAAAAAGTAGTTATTTTATTCCATATTCTCTTTATCATAATACTAATCGTATTTATTGTTATATGACGATTAATAATAATAATGGTGCAACTTGTATGGCTCGGCCTGCGGCCTCGCTCCCCGGTGGGGCAGGAGGTTGCACGCCCACTTGTCACATAACATTAGCATCATTAAGAGAATAACTCCTAACACCACAATTAATAGCATTAGGAGTTATCCTTGTGGTTACATTTTTAACAAATCAATTTCTTACTTAATGAGTGCTAATACCGTTTCAAGTGCAGTAATTGCAGTACTCTTGGTATTGTCAATAGCAATAAATTGAGTAACCTGTAAACCCTCTGTATGTAAATTAAAGGGATGTGTGAAATCAGCACGAGAAGTAATTACATAAGTGTCATACATAACACCCTCGGTAGCTGTAAAAATATCACCATAAACACGGTCATATTCCTTGAAATTAGGATTATAACCTACACCAGCAACATCTGCTTCTTTTTCAAGTTTAGCTACTTGGTCGTAAGTACCAACCGGAGTTTGATTCTCAGTACCCTCTTCAAGTGTAGCACGAAGAATACCATCAAACGTCACATAATACTCAAAACCTGCGGCGCCAGTAAACGTAACACTTGCTTCGGTGAAATCATCAATCGTAATGCTATCAGCACCAAAACGAGCATTAATCTTAGTCAAAGTCTTTTCAACCTCAACTTTCAGACGAGCAATAATATCTGCACTTGCTTCGTCAATTCCGTTAATAGTTACGCTGGCATTGTAAACTTCCAGAGGATAACCACCAAACGAATTAATAGGCTTACACGAGATAATAACCTCAGCATCGAAACCTTGATAACCAATACCACGATTAGCTACGAGATTCGTAAACTTATACGTTTTACCAGCAGGAGCAAGATATTTTTCTTTATGTTGCTTCGACCACTTAGGATTAATCCAAACGCCGCGTTTAACCTTGCCATCACCAAGACCAAGAACAAACTGCAACATCTCATCATCCTTGACATCCGAAGCAGCTGCAACGACTTTACCAGCCGAATTAAGAAGAACAGCTTGTCCGCGAGTCAGCTTGCTAACATCGTTATTAGCAAGTGTTGTCAGAAAATCATTTGCGACAATTACACTTTTCATTTTCTATTCTAAATTTGATTGTTGTTTAACAGCACTAAAACTGTCATCTTTAAGAACAAGAAGAATATCGCTAACTACACTATCTATGAAATCAGGTGTAACTTCCATATCTGACATTTGGTTAATATCAATATTAAAAAGACGTGGTTTCTTAATATATGAAATCTTAACCGCATCAACACAAAAATCATCACCGTAATAAACAAACAACCTATCATCAACAAGTTCACTTATTGGATTAAGATGTCTATTTTTATTACCATAGAAGTTATTTAGAGTAGCTCGAATATTTTCGGTAGCAATTAAATCATTTTCAGAAAACTTATTTCCTACATTTACGAACTCATCATAAGTAGTATTGTAAGTAATAACAGGAATGTCTGTATTATTAACTTTTAATGCAATTTCATCTTTTACATTAGAAGTAATAATAATACAATCTTTATAATAACGACCAATTAGATTCTCCCAATAAACATTATATTCATTAGAAAGAGTTTGACGTAATCTATCACAAGTTAAACCTGCAATTTCATACAAATCAATCTTATCTGAATCACTATCATAAAGAGAAAGAATATCTGAAATATCAATCTCATTCCCATTAACAATAATTTGTCCATTAAATTCATCACCAGTTAAGGCAATTTTAGACAAATCTATTAGATGATAATACAAATTCTTAACTTCATCATCAGGATAAACTTCATGTAAATTCTCAACAAGTCGAGTTTTACCATAAGTTAATCGAGAAGTAGAAGAAATAAGTTTTAGATAATCACCCGGAAGAATAACGAAAGCTCTATTTGGATAATCCGTATCTTGCTTATCACGTTTAAGTTTAAGCCACGGTGTTTCATGTTTTAATGATTGAATATCATCTACACGTTTTTTACTATCTTCAAGACCTTCGCCTTTATAATTAGTTTTCCTATTTGATTTAGTTTGTATATATTTAACGGCAGCTCGATTCAGCATCATATCAATAAACTGAGGAGCAATACTCCGATGTCTATTAGATGTTATCTGCTGTATTCGTTGCTCTATTTCGATATGTAACTCTTTTACCGTTTCATACATGACTAACCTTTCAAACTACGATACTTCGCATTCCACTCGGCAACAATACCTTTGTTGTTATCATTCGAGAAATACGAGATAGCATCATTAATATTATTACCAATAACATTTTCCGGATTAGAAGCATCGACAATGATAGAACTATTCGGAAGTTGTCGAATAATATTCATCCAAAGATAAATAGTAATCTTAGCTTTCATCTCCAGATGTTTATCATCAACAATACTAATAAACTTCTGCGGGTCACTGTCAATAAGTTCAAGAAGAACAGATTGCTTATCATCGGCAGTCATTGCCATAAATTCCGAATAATCACCTACGCTACCTGTCGATACAACAACATTGTCGATAAGTGCGCTATTCGGATTATTAATAAGTTCTGTATATTTCTTGAGAGCATCAGTGCGAAGTTTCGTCCGAGCAGCTTTGAGTGCTTTACGCTCACTATCCGAAGTAAGATAAAATTGAATATTGACGCTCTTATTAATGTCTTCAACCTTATTAGCAACTTTGCTACTTAAAAGGCAATATCTCCAACTAATATAATCGGGAATATTAACAAAAGTAACATACTTATAAAGTTCCGTTTCATCAAGTTCCTTAATTCGTTTCAGAACAATAGCTTCAAGTTCCGAACCAGTTTCATTCTTAATCTTATCAGCTTTTTTAAGTTTACCAATAAGTTCGTCGATATTACTTTTCAGAGCAGGATTACCTAAATCTAAAACGTAAGAAGTATCGAACTCTAAGCCATGAACAGGAATCTCAAGAAGAAAATCATTTAAGTATGTAGTGATTCGTTCTTGCCAAGAACTATCAATAGGAGATACACCAACAACAGTAGGAAGAAGAACTCGCATTTCCTCACTACGGCTCAGCAGTTCATTAACAGGACGAATAGCAGAACCAAGACGAAGAAAGTCAGTTTTGAAAGCATCTTTATTCCGAAGTTCAAAAGAAGAAGGGTTATTCCTCCATTCAATACGAACTGAACGATTAACTTTAATCATATTTTTAACATTTTAAGTTATTCAATCTTTTATATGTTAATGAGTAGTAATAACCTTTCGATTATTACTACTCAAATTGGGTGTTTAGTTCAGAGCTAAATCAAGCCAGAACGAAGTAGTAGGATTATCAATATTGATACCCTGCGAACCAAGAACTTCATAAGAAGCAATATCCTTCGTATCCGACAGTTGAGTACCACTTGCAAGTCCCCACGAAGCAGGCAGTTCAGCCATACCTTTATAGACACCTACTTTATACTCACGACCCTCTTCACAAACAAACTTAATATTACGCTCACCATTCGAACCCATAGTATGGTCAAGGAATACAGCACTATAAGAAGTAATAGGCAGACCTTGATACATATTACCGGCTTCACGGTCACGACGAGCACGAATACCGTGGTCAAACATATCAACAATCTTGACAGTAAGAATCTTACCATTAAACATCTTATAACGGTTAAAATACTTACCATAAGACATCATCTCACCATCACTCTTAATCTCGTTATCACCAAGAGTTACAAAGTAATTCTTAAGACGAGCATCATAGTAGATAGCATCATTGAACATTCGTGCGAAACCTTTACCGCAATAAAGAACAAGTTCCTCAACGGTAGAATCAATACGATTGTCAAAGATACGAGTGATGATACGGTCGAAACGATTAAGTGTCAAAACAGAATACGTTTCATAATTACCAACGGCCTTAAGAATATCAAGGACACCAGCACCACGAGGAATTGCCTCACCAGTCTTTTCATCCTTTAAGTGGATAATACCATTCGAATCGCGGTTGTACTCCGAGAACCACAAGTCCTCTTCGAGCATCTCACGTCGCATGATTTCCCACATCTTCATTTCGTAAGGCATCCACAGACTACGCTCACCACCAGATGCAGTATCAAAGGCAATATTAACAACCTTATTACCCATGTTACCAGCAATCTCTTTCGAGAAACGGTAGTAACCATACTGGTTGGTTGCCTTGCTGAACGACTGATTATTCGAACGGTTTCCGTCAGACTTGCTACCCGGAATAGTCGAAGCACCTAATGCCCAAATAGCACCACTAATGAAGTCTTTTGCAACAGCATCAGCCGAGATAGGAGCACCCGACATATTGGTAAAACGATAAACATATCCACCAGTCGAAGTAGCAATACCCTCATTCTGAATACGCCATTGCATACCAGAAGGAGCAATAGCCGTGTGCTGATAAATAAACCAATTATCCTCCATTTCAACCTCAACAGTTCCATAAGGCTGAATAGCAGCTTTATCAGATACCAGCTTTTTCAGACGAGAAGTAACACGCTGACGAGGAGCAATTTCCCAAGTATATTGAGTATCACCACCATTCAGCTTAACTTTTGTTGTAACAGCACCCTGACCCTCAGTAAGAGTAAGAAGAGGATACTTGTCACTATCCTTACCCCAAAGATAAGTAAGATTACGATTAAGTTTAACAGGGTCAATCAAATCAAAATTCAGAAGCATATTAGCATCTGTATATTGATTCGAATCAAATTTTACAGTTCCAATTTCACGCATTGTAAATTAGATTTTTGGTTAAGTTATTATTATAAGGCAAGAACATTTGCTTTATTTAATAGGTAAAACAATTTTATCATCCTTTGCAATCTTATGAACCTTAGGATTACCATTGTTTTTACCAGTCTTACTTGCTAATGAACGAAGACGTTTAACTTCTTTTTTAGCAAGTTCAGCTTTAATCAGTTGGTCAACTCCACCATCAAGATTCATAATAAATCGCATAGCCAATTCAGCAGGATTAGAAAGACGATTAATCTCATCAATCTGTGCTTGACTATAAACCATTCCATTAATCTCTTGAACAGGACGAGAGAAATAATCAAATAACTCTTGACGAGAAATAAGTTTTTCACCATCAGTTGTCTTAATTCTCAAACCTTCTTTCGGAAGAGCATATTCTCCAATCTGACCTTTAACAACAATTAAATCATAAAGACTACCCGGTGCATTATGAATTTTGACAGTACCGTCATCTTCATACGAAACACCAAAGTATTTAATTTCCTTTTCAAGTTCAGCCTGCATTTCTTTGGCCTCACGTTCACGAATTGCTTTAATCTCACTCTCTTGAGTTTTACGCAACCAATTAAGACTTTCAGTCGCATCGTCTTTAAGAGTGTTATTTGCTTTTGCAAACTCAACAATTCGTTTGGCACGTTCCGGAGAAGTACCTTTTTGAATTTCAGCTTTATAGATTAAATCAGCAAGTAAGTTATCATCATCTTTGATTTCAACTTTACTATAATCTACATTTGCCGAATAACCTTCGATTGTACCGAACTTACTCTTATATTCAACAAGAGCTGCAATATCAGGATTGTTAGCTAAAAACTCGTTAAAACCTTTTGCAAAACCCTCTCGTTCACCAAGAGCTTTTACAGCAGCTTCACGTTTAGCAAAACCCTCAATCGTAGGTTCAAACTTAACAGGTTCACCTTTCTCATCTTTAATAACAATGCCACTTGCTTTTGAAATAGCTTCGATATAATCACCGTCTAATTCATTAGCACCTTCATCAGACATTGCATCAATTTGTTCTTTTGTGAACTTAATTTCACCGTTATCATCTACGGCGTTTCCGTTATCATCAAGTGTGTAAAGAGTACCATCAATTTCTACTTGTTCCGGTTCAGTTTCTTCTTCACCATTACCAGTAGAACCACCCTTATCACCTTCTTCTTCAGCTTTCTTACGAGCAGCTTCCTCTTCAGCTTTACGTCGTTCTTCAGCTTCTTGAGCTTCTTTAGCTTCCTTAGCTTTACGTTCTTCTAATTCTTTACGAAGACGTTCTTGTTTTTGCTCCTGAGTTTCATCATCAGGTATAACAACTTTTTCAACAGCCATATTAGTATTTATTTATAGTTGAATATTATTACATGAACAAAGATATACTATCTGTCTCTTATACACATCTGACGCT
>ENA-UACB01000150-UACB01000150.1-human-gut-metagenome-genome-assembly--contig:-NODE-150-length-20173-cov-11.816880_pt1 | contig 20173 bp, 29 predicted proteins | sample MGYA00243873_ERZ654213 | MGnify/ENA primary metagenome ERZ654213 (study PRJEB26926, sample SAMN06165218) | human gut metagenome | biome: ENVO:00009003; feature: ENVO:2100002; material: ENVO:00002003...
GTGAGGAGCTAAACTCCATCCTTGAAAATGCGCCCGGCATCGCCAGAGCCATTGAACAGTACATGGGCATTGCAGAGGGCTCCATCAAGTCCTACGCAGAAAAGGGGGCCGTGTCGGCAACCGTTGTGAAAAATGCGCTCCTGTCCATCGCAGATGAAACCAATGCCAAGTTTAACGGTATGGCCATGACCTGGGGGCAGGTGTGGACCCAAATGGGCAATATCGCCCTAAAGGTGACACAACCCCTACTCACTGCCATCAACTGGCTTGCCAACAATCTCTCTGTGATTGGCCCCATTTTGCTGGGTCTGGGTACCGCTTTTCTGGTATTCCAAGTAGCGGTGCACTGGACGCAGATTGCAGCCGTTGCCACGGCAGCATACCACGCTGTGGTCAACCTCCTCAGCATCGGCTTTGGCGTGTTGACCGGAAACACAGCGGCGGCCTCTGCGGCGGTATTCACCTTTAACTCCGCTCTGCTGGCATCTCCCATCACTTGGATAATCATGCTCATTGCCGTTGTCATCGGCCTGCTCTACGGCGTGGTGGCCATCATCAACAAGGTCACCGGCTCCTCCATCTCCGCCACGGGGCTCATCTGCGGGGCCATTGCGGTGGCAGGCGCTTTCATTGGCAACACCGTGATTGGCCTGCTCAATGCCCTCATTCAGTACATCTGGGCCATCTTCGTTGCCCCGTTTCTTGGCATCGTGGAATGGATTTTGAATGTGTGCAACGGAGGTTTCAACAGTTTTGGTGATGCCGTGGCTAACCTCATCGGTCAAATCATTGGCTGGTTTTTGAACTTGGGCAAGGTGGTCACCACCATCATTGATGCCATTTTCGGCACCAACTGGACGGCTGGCTTGGAGAGTTTGCAAAGCTCTGTAACCGCCTGGGGCAAGAATGAAAATGCCATCACCCTTGACAAGAACGCTCCCACCGTTGACTACCGTTTTGAATACGGGGACGCATGGGCGGCGGGTAACGATTTTGGCAAGGGCATTGATGCCAAAATTGGTGGAATGTTCAACACGGGCGGTCTGGGTGACAGCAGTGGTTTTGACCTTGGTGACATCGCCGCCTATACGGGAGAAACCGCCGACAATACCGGCAAGACCGCTGATGCTCTGGCCGTGACAGAGGAACAGCTTGAATACCTGCGGGACATCGCAGAAAGGGATGCAATTAACCGTTTCACCACCGCAGAGGTCAAGATTGACATGACCGGCATGACCAACAGAATTGACGGCAGTGCTGATCTGGACGGCGTTATCAGCCAGCTCACCGAGGGCTTTACTGAGGCGCTGGTCACCGCTGCTGAGGGGGTGCACGCATGAGTTATTCCTGTTATCTGGGCGGCGAGGAGTGGCCCACTCCCGCCAAGCTGACCGTGAAAATCAAGGGCAAAAACAAGACGCTCACACTGCTCAATGAGGGTGAGATCAATTTCCTCCGCACCCCTGGGCTGAGTGAGATTGTGCTGCCGGTGACGCTCCCCATGCTCACCGGCAGCCGGTCCCCCTCCTACTACATGGGCGTGCTGGAACGGCTCAAAACCTCCAAGGGCACCACCCAGTTTATTTTGGTGCGGCGCTCCCCGGACGGCAAGCGGCTGTTTGACACCAACATGACTGTGAGCGTGGAGGACTACAACATCACGGAGGATGCCAAGGAGGGCCTGGATGTCAGCGTGGACATCAACCTCAAGCAATGGCGCTCCTACGGCACGAAAACGGCCAAGGTCGAACAGCCCAGCACCGACACGGGCAAGCAGACCGTGACCGTGGAAAAGGAGCGGGATGCCAGCACGGCCCCCTCCGCTAAGACCTACACCGTGAAAAAGGGTGACACCCTCTGGGCCATCTCCGCCAAGTATTATGGCGCTGGGGCCCAGTACACCAAAATCTATGGGGCAAACACGGACAAAATCAGCAACCCCAACCTCATCTATCCTGGGCAGGTGCTCACCATCCCATGAGCTATGAGCTGCTGATACAACATGGTAGCAATATCATGTACCCACCCACGGTGGAGGGTGTCACCATTGAGTGGGAACGCAAAGGCCAGCCGGGCAAGCTCACCTTTGAGGTAGTAAAGACCCCAGGCCTGAGCTTTCAAGAGGGGGACCCCTGCCGTTTTTCCGTGGACGGCACCCCCGTCTTTTATGGCTTTGTCTTTGAGAAATCCCGCAAGGGCAACAACCCCAATGTCATCAAGTGCGTGGTGTATGACCAGCTTTATTACCTCAAGAATAAAGATACCTATGTCTACACCAACAAGACGGCCTCTGAGGTCATAAAAATGGTGGCGGAGGACTTCCAGCTCAATGTGGGAGAGCTTGAGGACACGGGCTACAAGATCGCCAGCCGTGTGGAGGACAATCAAACCCTGTTTGACATCATCCAAAACGCCTTGGACGAAACCCTAAAGGCCACCGGGCAGATGTATGTGCTCTATGACAATGTTGGGAAGTTGACCCTCAAGAGCCTGGGCAACATGAAACTCAACATGCTTGTGGATGAGGACACCGCCGGTGACTACGACTATAAGAGCTCCATTGCCACCCAGACCTATGACAAAATCAAGCTCTCCTATGAGAACAAGGAAACCGGCAAGCGGGAAATCTATATTGCCCAGGACGGCTCCCACATCAATCAATGGGGTGTCCTGCAATATTATGAGAAACTGGACAGCAAGGCCAACGCCAAGGTGATGGCGGACGCTCTCCTGGACCTCTACAACACCAAGACCCGCACCCTCAAGCTCCAGGATGTCCTTGGTGACATCCGTGTGAGGGCGGGCACGCTGCTGGTGGTCATGCTGGGCCTGGGCGACATCAATGTGTCCAACTACCTCATGGCCGAACAGGTCAAGCACACATTCAACGATGGGCAGCACCTCATGGAGCTCAAAATGCGAGGTGGTACATTTGTCGCTTGACATCAATGAGCTGGTCCGAGCTGTGAAACAGGCTGCGGTGGATGCGGTCAAAGCGGATGGCCCCATGGCCGTGAGCTTTGGCACTGTGACATCCGCCTCCCCGCTGAAAATCCAGGTGGACCAGAAAAAGACCTTGACGGAGGCCCAGCTCATCCTCACCAACAATGTCCGGGACTTCAATGTGGACATGACGGTGGACCACCAGACGGAAAGCCAAAGCGGCGGCAGCGGAGAGGCTGCTTTTGCCGCCCACCAGCACGCCTACAAGGGCAGGAAAACCTTTAAGGTGCACCTGGCCCTCAAGGCAGGGGAAAAGGTCATCCTCATCTCCTGCGATGGCGGGCAAAAATACATTGTCCTGGACAGATGGGAGGCACCTTGATGGGAACGCTACCGACAACTGGAGAAAACCTTGACCTCATCGGCTTTGAGCTGGAGGAGCAGCCCAGCTATACTCACAAGCTGGACATTGAGGGGCAGCGGGTGGCGGGCATGACCGACAAGCGGGAGGCCCTGCGCCAAGCGGTCTATCTCATCCTCAATGTGGAGCGCTATGCCTACCCCATCTATTCCCGCAATTATGGCTCCGAGCTGGTTGACCTGATCGGCCAACCTATGGACTACGCCATGAGTGAGATGAAAAGGCGCATCACGGATGCCCTGATGCAGGATGACCGCATCACCGGCGTGGATGACTGGACCTTTGAAACCGGCAGAAAGTCCGTGCTGGTCCGCTTTACCGTCTACACCATTTATGGAGAGCTGGAGGCCACAAAGGAGGTTGAGATTTAACCATGTTTGAAACCAAGACCTATGAGGCGCTGCTGGCCAGCGCCTTGGCCAGGGTGTCCTCCGGCATCGACAAGCGGGAGGGCTCCATGGTGATGAACGGTGTGGCTCCGTCCATGGCGGAGCTGGCCCAGCTCTACATTGGGCTGGACTTCGTTTTCACTGCCACATACCTGGCAACAGCGCCCCGTGAATATCTCATCAAGCGGGCCGCTGACCGTAACATGAGCCCCTACCCGCCCAGCGCCGCAGTGTTCCGGGCGGAGTTTAACATTGAGGTGCCGGTGGGCACCCGTTTCTCCTGCGAGGACCTAAACTTTGTGGTGACGGCCCGCATGGACACCTCCGAGGACACCGCCACCGGCCTGAGCCACCGGGTCACCTGCGAAACAGCAGGGGCCCAGGCCAACGGCTACACCGGCCAGCTCATCCCCATTGAGTATGTGGACGGGCTGACCCATGCAGAGCTGGTGGAGCTGCTAATCCCCGGAGATGATGAGGAGGACACGGAGGTTTTCCGCCAGCGTGTCCTTGACAGCTTCAAGTCCCAGGCCTTTGGCGGCAACCAGGCTGACTACATCGAAAAGGTGAAAGCCATGCCCGGCATCTCCGCCGTCAAGGTGCACCCGGTCTGGAACGGGGACATTGCGCCGTCCACGCTCATCCCGGATGCTACTGTCACAGCCTGGTACACCAGCGCCATTGCGGGGCTCAGTGAGCCCGTGGCGGCCTGGCTCACCGCCGTCTACACGGCGGCGCTCAACAAAAAGCTGACGGTGGGCGGCACCGTCAAGCTGGTGCTGCTGGCATCCAATAACACTGCCCCCTCTGAAACCCTCATTGATGAGGTGCAGACGGCGGTGGACCCCACCGAGAACGCCGGGGAGGGTCTGGGACTTGCCCCCATCGGCCATGTGGTCCATGTGACCGGCGTGGAGCCGGTGCCGGTGAGCATCACGCTCAATCTGACCTATGCCTCCGGCTGGAACTGGGAGGCCATCAAAAGCTATGTGGAGGCCGTCATTGACGGCTACTTTGCAGAGCTGGCGGGCACCTGGGCCACTTCGGACCACCTGACCGTCCGCATCTCTCAGATTGAAAGCCGCATCCTCTCCGAGTGCTCCGACATGATAACGGACATTGCTGACACGCAGATCAACGGCAAGGAGGAAAACCTTGTGCTGGGTGCAGACAGCATCCCGGTGAGGGGGGACATCAATGGATAGAAAGCTCCTTGACTACCTCCCCCCGGTGCTCCGTGAGGTGCTTGAGTTTCAAGCCATCAATGCCGCAAACGAGCCGGAAATCTCCATTGCGTGGGACGCTCTGGCCCTGGTCCTTGCCAACCAATTCCTGGACACGGCAACGGCCAGCGGCGTGGCCGTGTGGGAGCGTGAGCTGAATATCCGCCCCAAAGACACGGACACGCTGGAGGTCCGCAAGGCACGCATCAAGGCCCTGTGGAACTTGGAGCTGCCCTACACTCTGCCCTGGCTCAAGAACTGGCTCACCGGCCTCTGCGGTGAGCTGGGGCATGAGGAGAGCATTGTGGACTACACCATCAACATCCAGCTTGACTACACCGTCCTGCCGGATGCGGATGCCCTGGCGGCGGAAATCCTGGACATGCTCCTCATGGTGCGCCCGGCCAACATGCGGGTGCTGATGACATCTTTTTTGCAGTCATACGGCACCATCACCTGCGGCGTTTACACCGAGTATGAGGATGAGGTCAACATCTGGCCCATGATGGTCCATGAGATGGAAAGCACCGGCAAGTCCATTGCTGTGGGTGCTCTGGAGTATCACAACACTGTGGAGATTTACCCACAAGAATAGGAGGAAAAAGCACTATGCCCAATGAAACCAAAAACTATGGCACCGTTATCACCACGGCGGGCGCTGCGCTAATCGCCAAGTGCATCTTGAACGGCGGCAAGGTCAACATCAAGACTGCTGCTGCCGGTGACGGCGGCGGTGAGTATTATGAGCCCACCGTGGCCCAGACCGCCCTCCGGGGCAAAAAGTGGGAGGGCGATGTGGCCAGCGCCGCAGTCAGCACCACCAACGCCAACATGATTGATGTGAAAATCACCATTGATGACAGCGTGGGTGGTTTCACCATCCGTGAGATGGGCCTCTTTGACGATGACGGCACGCTCATTGCCATCTGCAACACCCCCGACACAGAAAAGGTGTCCACGGATGGCGGCGTGTCCGGCAAGCTCACCATGATTATGCACATCGTGGTAGCGGATGCCTCCGTTGTCAGTTTCACCATCACCCCGGCCCTGGACACCGTGAGCCGGGCGGAGATGGAGAGCGCCCTGGCAGAGCACAACACCAACGGCACCAGCCACTCCGACATCCGGGCGCTGGCGCTCAATGCTGTGCAGCAGGGCGATGTCTACACCAAGCCGGAGGTCAACGCTTTGGTGGGGGGCGCTGTGAATGAGCATAACAACTCCGACACAGCGCACGCCAGCATCCGTGTGGACCTCACGGGGCTGGATAGCCGCCTCAAGACGCTGGAGCTGAAATATGGCACCAATGTCACCGGCAGCAGCTTTGAGGTCACCTTTGTTACGCTGACGGATGTAGTGGTCACCGGCGTATGGAATGAGGAACTTGGCCGAATTGAGTTTTAAGATGCGGAGGTGAACAAGATGCGGAGAGGCACAAACCCTGTGCTGACCTTTGAGCTGCCGGAGGCAATCACTATATCTGCCCTGTATATCACTTTTCAGCAGAACAGGCAAACTGTGCTGGAAAAGGACCTCACTGCTGTCACCTATGACAAAGAAAACGGCATCATCACGCTGCCGCTCTCCCAGGAGGACACGCTCCTCTTTTCGGAGCTTGAGCCTGTCTGGGTGCAACTCCGCCTGCGGGACAATCTGGACAACGCCATTGCCAGTGAGCCCATGCGGGTCAATGTGGGGGAGATATTCAAGGACGGGGTGATCTAATGTGACCTATGCAGTAAACTTTGAAACCACGCCCAGGGTCATTGCGGTCAAGCTCTCCACCGGCGGCATGATGCACGCCAGCTTTGGCTCTGTGCAGTATGTCAACACCGGCAAGCAAGGAATTGACGGCACCACTTTTTACCCCTCTGTGGAGGGCGATGAGTGCACCCTGAGCTGGACCAATGACGGCAACAAAGAAAACCCCAAGCCTGTCAATTTGAGGGGCCGCCAAGGCCCCCAGGGCGCTCCTGGCAGTGACGCAGACATCCTGCCCATCACAAACCTGGAGCTTGAAAAACTACTCATATAAGGAGGACAGCCAAAATGGCAAACAGCAAGAAAGCGCTTGATGAAAATGGTGTACTTTACCTGTGGGGTAAGGTCAAGACCTATGTGGCCACGGCCATTGCCAACATCAAGCTGCCCAGCAAGACCTCTGATCTGACCAATGACAGCGGTTTCATCACTGCCAAGGATGTGCCGGAGGGCGCTGCCGCATCCAGCACCGTGCCCAAGATGGACGGCACCGCTGCCGCTGGTACGGAAACCGCTTTTGCCCGTGGTGACCATGTGCACCCCTCTGACACCACTAAGGTGGACAAGGTGGAGGGCAAGGGCCTGAGTGCCAATGACTACACCAACGAGGAAAAGGCCAAGCTGGGCGGCGTGGAGGCCAACGCCAACAACTACACCCTGCCGGATGCCAGCGCCTCCGTCAAGGGAGGCGTGACTGTTGGCACCAATGTGGATGTCAGCGGCGGCAAAATCTCCGTCAAGAACGGCACCACCAACCAGAAAGGCGTGGTGCAGCTCTCCAGCGCCACCGATGACACCAGCACCACCAAGGCCGCCACGCCCAGCGCCGTCAAAGCCGCCTATGACCTGGCGGCAGGCAAGCAGAGCCCGGCCACCTCTTTGGCAGGCTACGGCATTGCAGATGCCTACACCAAGGATGAGGTGGATGCCAAGATGTCCAGCGCCCTTGAATATAAGGGCTCCAAGGACACCTATGCAGACCTGCCCACCACCGGCAACAAGAAAGGCGATGTGTGGAACATTGTCAATGCCGATGCGGCCCACGGGGTCAACGCCGGTGACAATGTGGCCTGGAACGGCACCACATGGGATGTGCTGGCCGGTACGATGGACTTGTCCGCCTACATGCTTGCGGAGGACCTTGTGGCCATTTCCAACACAGAGCTGGATAATATCTGCAAGTAAAGGAGGCCAATGACATGGCAAAAAGGCCCTACCTTGATGACCTCCAGACAGCACGCCTCTGGGCAAAGGTCAAGGCCCTGGTTTCTCCTTTGAGCTCCAGAGTGACCACACTGGAGGGGCAGGTCCAGACCAACACCACGGACCTCTCCGGCCTGGCCACCCGTGTCCGCACGCTGGAGCTGAAATATGACACCAATGTCACCGGCAACTCCTGGAGCGTGGCTTTCACCAGCCTCTCCGGCGTGGTGGTCACTGGTGTGTGGAATGAAAGCCAAGGGAGGATTGAGTTTTAAGTGCCCAACTATGACATCATACCGCTTGCCACTGATCTGCTGGACTACACCATCCAGCGGGTCAAGGTCAAAGAGCCCCAATACACCAAGGTCAAGGCCTATGTGATGGAAAACGGCCAGATGGTGGAAAAGGAGCTCTTTGAGAAAATCAAGGATGACGGCAAGCCTCACTTTCCCAAGAGCCAGACTTTCCACATGTGCGCTGACATGCAGCGCATGGCCAGCGCCATCCTCCAGAAATGCAACTCCGCTGATGGCCGTTATTTTGAAACTGAGTATGAGGAACGCCTCAAGGACCTTGATGAGGTCATCGTCCTCTGCGACACTCTCAACCAGTACATCAACCTGAGCTATAAGCGCAAGTACATCTCTGGTGACCAGTGCCACTACTGGGCAGAGCTGGTGCGCCCGGTCCGTCAAAAGGCTTTCAACTGGAAACGCAATGACAGCAACCGTGCCGCCGCTCTGCGTGAGGCAAAGGCCAACCAGGAGCTTGCCAAAATGGGCCAGATGGCCCAGCAAATTGCTGAGGCCCTGGCCCGCAACCCCTGAAAGGATATACCAGCCGAGAGCTGTTATATTTGGGTATGACCTATTTTTCCACTGTGCTCCCCGAACACGAACAACACCAACAACGCCGTTTACTTGAACACCAATGGCAATGTCAACAACAACAACTGCACCAACACCAACGGGTCCCGCCCCGCTCTGATGGTAAGGCCTGACTGAGTAGGCCCAAAGCCCAAAACCGTGCCGTCCATCACATCAAAGGAGGTCATACCCAGCCTTGGTGAGGCCAAGGCAAACACATTGCGCTGATGCCCCGCTGCTTTCCAGAAAAGTGGCGGGGCTACTGGTCCTATCATGCGGCACCTACACAGCGCATGAGGAGAGGCTGGCCAGCCGAACACTGATAGGGGGCCATCCGTTTGTATGAAATTTTCTGAAATATGCACCTTTGCAGTGATCTATGCGGCATACCTGGCCGCCCGGCGGGGCAAACGCTCCAGAGCCGCCACCGCACACTATGAGGTGCGCCTGCTTGAGAACATCGTCAACCTGGTCTATATCCTAAAAACCAAGATTTACAGACCCGGTGTGTTTCGTGTGTTCTATGTCTATGAGCCCAAGAAAAGGCTGGTGCAGGCACCCGCTTTTGTGGACAAGGTGGTCCAGCACGCCATAGTGGACAATCTCCTCTATGACCGCATCACCCGCAGTTTCATCCTGGACAACTACGCATCCCAAAAGAACAAGGGCCTGCACTTCGGCCTGGACCGGCTCAAAGGATTTTTCACGGACTACTGGAATAAGCACCACACCGCTGAGGGCTGGGTGCTCAAGTGTGATGTCCGCCATTTCTTTGCAAGCATCAACCATGACAAGCTCAAGGAAAAGCTCAAAAAGCTGGACCTTGAGCCTGTTGTTTATGACCTGCTTTGCATCTATATTGACTGCTCTGACGGCCTGCCGCTGGGGTATCAGACATCACAGCTCTTTGCCCTCCTGTTCCTGGATGACTTTGACCACTTCGTCAAGGAACAGCTCCACATCCAATACTATGGCCGCTACATGGATGACTTTTTCCTCATCCACCCGGACAAGGAATACCTGCAATTCTGCCTCCGGGAAATACGGGCCTACATGGATAGCCTGGGGCTGGAACTGAATGAGAAAACCCAAATCTTTCCCATCCGCAACGGCATTGACTTTTTGGGCTTTCACACCTACCTAACGGAGAGCGGCAGGGTCATCCGCAAGCTGCGGCACAGCAGCATCAAGCGGATGCGTGCCAAGCTCCGCCACTGGGAAAAGGAATACCCGGCGGGCCTGGTGACCCGTGAGCAAATCCTGCAATCCTGGCAGGCGTGGGACGCCCACGCCGCACATGGCAACACTTGGGCCCTGCGCCAGCAGGTGCGGGACCGTGTGCAAAATATTCTAAAGGAGGAAATCTGATCTATGGCCACAACCACCCTGGGCAACAAAGCTGTGGGCAGTATCATCCAGCTCAAGGAAAATGGCAAGCTGGTGAGCTTCTATGTTGCAAAGCACAACTATGAGAACTCCCTCAACGGCATGGGCCGCACGCTGGTGGTCCGCAAGGACTGCTATGACACCCGCCAGTGGCACAGCTCCAATGTCAATGCCTACGCCTCCAGCGCCATTGATAGCTGGCTCAACGGCACCTACAAAAACCTGCTTGATGCAGACATCCGTGGGGTCATCGGCACCACGAAAATCAAGTACACCCCCGGCAACGGCAACAACACCGTTGGCACGCTCCAGCGGGCCATCTTCCTGCTGTCTGCCACTGAGCTGAACAGATCGGCAAGCTGGTTTAATGTGGAGGGCACGGCGCTGGAAATCGCCAGCTCTCTCCAGATCGCCTACATGAACGGCTCCGCCGTTGTTCAGTGGACCCGCTCCCCGAACACGAGCAGCGCCGGCTACGCCGTTTTCTTGGACACCGGTGGCTATGTCTACAACAACTACTGCGCCAGCACCTACGGGTCCCGCCCCGCTTTCACTCTCCCCTCCACCCTCTCTGTGAGCGATGACGGCACTGTGTCCGTCAACACTGCGCCCACCATCACCAGCTCCACGGCCAATGGCTCCAACCTGGGCACCAAGACGGCGGGCTTTAACTTCCAGTACACGGTCAACGATGTGGACGGGGACACTGTGACGGTCAAGGAGTACCTGGACAATGTGCTCAAGCGCACCTACACCGCAACCCTGGGCCAGGTCAACACATTCCAAGCTGTCACGGCGGCCAACTGGCAGAAAATCCTCAATGGCTCCCACACCCTCAAGGTGGTGGCCTCTGACGGCAAGGCTGACAGCGCCGCCTACACGGTGACCTTTGCCAAAAAGGTGACCAAGGCCACTGTCACGCTGGCAGCGCCGCTGGCGGCGGATGATGCCATTTCTGTGATGGTTATGAACATCGTGGGCACCCTGCCTGCGGATGCGGTCATGGAGGTGCTGGTCACCAACAACGCCAAGGACACCACCCCCGTCTGGGAGGATGCCACGGCGGATGTCAAGAATGGCGCAAACCATGTGTTTACCAATAAGACCGCCGTCAACGGCTTTGCGTTCAACTTCAAGCTCTCTGTTGAGCGTGGAGCCAGCGACACCGGCGGCTATATTTCTAACATCGGAGGTGCTTTTGAATAATGGCTGTTTACTATGACAACACGAGCCTCAAGGCAAAGCATGAGCGCAAGCGTTCCCTGGAGGAACTGACCAAGGAAAACAAAGAGCTCAAGACCCGGCTCCAGGCAACGGAGGAGGACCTGACCAACACCCAGGTGGCCCTCACGGAGGTCTATGAGATGCTGGCAGGAGGTGGAGAGAATGGCTAAGGTATATGCCGCCCTCATCCGCAAGGGCCTTAAGACCCTGGATGATGTCCCCGCCAACCTGCGTGACGCTGTTGCCAAGCTGCTGGAGGAGAGCACCGATGCGTGAGCTCCGCCTGCGGCTTGCTTTATTTCTGTTGAGAAAGGAGGTGCAAGACATGGCTGTTGTGTATGCTACCCTCATCATCAAGGGCCGCAAGACCATTGACCAGGTGCCCGCTCTGCTGCGTAAGCAGGTGGAGGAAATCCTGGCAGACCTGGAGGTTGAGGTCTAAAGCCCCAGCCCAGCAGGAGGGGCACACCCGTGTGGTGTGCCCCTCTCATTTTTGAACAACAGGAGGACAAAAAGGATGCTGGAAACGCTGAGGAGCTACTGGTCTATCATCTCCACCATCATCACTGTGGTAGCCGTCCCCGCCGTTGGCTACCTCTACAAGAAATACAAGCAGGCAGACGCACGGCAAAAGGCGGTAGAGCTGGGGGTCCAGGCCCTCCTCCGTGACCGCATCGTGCAATCCTATTATCACTATGAGGAGCGTGGCTGGATAACTCTGCACGGCCTTGAGAATGTCAATGCCATGTATAAGGAGTACCACGCTCTGGGCGGCAATGGCACCGTGACGGCGCTGGTCAATACCATCCATGAGCTTGAGGTCCGGGACGATAAGCGCCCCGCCTCTCAGGCCTGAGCTGGAGAGGAGGGCGCATGGAGTTTTCAAAGAAAATGCTGGTGCTGCACATCTGCATTTCCGTCCTCCTCTGCATCACCACGATAGTGGGGACGCTCACGGACCATGATGTCACAGCCATTGCGGCGCTCACCGGCACCTCTTTTGTGACAGATGGTGCCTGGGGCGGCTTTTACTACTGGAAAAGCAAGAATGAAAACCGGGCGAAATACGCCCAGCGTTTTCTCAACAAGTTTGCGGACAAGTACGGTGCTGATGCGGCCCTCCGGGCCGCTGAGATTGTGCTGAAAGATTGAGTAAAGGAGGACATGCTCAATGACTGAAAAAGAACTCCGGCAGAAAGTTGTGGACACTGCGGTGAGCTATCTGGGCTGCAAAGAGGCCAACGGCTCCCACCGCAAAATCATTGACCTCTACAACTCCCACAAGCCCCTGGCCAGGGGCTATGCGGTGAAATACACGGATGCCTGGTGCTCCACCTTTGCATCCGCTGTGGCCATCGCCTGCGGCCTCACGGACATCATCCCCACGGAGTGCGGATGTGAGCGCCACATTGACCTTTTCAAAAAGCTGGGCTCCTGGGTGGAGAATGATGCCTATGTACCCAGCCCTGGTGACTACATTTTCTATGACTGGCAGGACGGCAGCAACTACGCCACCACGAACAACACCGGCTCTGCGGACCATGTTGGTATTGTGGTGTCCTGCGATGGCAAGACCATTAAGGTCATTGAGGGCAACATGAGTGATGCCGTTGGCTACCGCAAGCTGGCCGTCAATGGCCGCTACATCCGGGGCTTTGGCGTGCCCAAGTACGCCTCCAAGGCCACCTCTGCGCCCTCCGGCGGCGGGGAGGCATCCACGCCCGGCAAGGATGAAAAGCCCAATCCTGGGCTTGCTGTGGGCTCCGTGGTGGCCTTTACGGGCACCAAGCACTATATCAGCTCCATGGCCGTCAACGGCAAGAGCTGCAAGCCCGGTGAGGCCAAGGTCACCGCTGTGGCCAAGTCCGGCAAGCACCCCTACCACCTCATCAAGACCACCGGCAGCTCCTCCACCGTCTATGGCTGGGTGGATGCCGCTGATGTCAAGGAAGTGGCCCCGGCCATCGTCAAGGGCTCCAGGGTCAAGGTGGCCAAGGGAGCCAAGACCTACAACGGCGGCAGTCTGGCCTCCTATGTCTACACCACCACCTACACCGTCATTCAGATTGACGGCTCCCGTGTGGTCATCGGCATCAACGGAGTGGTCACGGCGGCTGTCAACATCAAGGACCTCACGCTGGTGGGGTAAAGGAGGAAATCTATGACTACTTCCATCATCCATCTGGCCGTTGGCCTGGTGCTCCTGGTGGCCGTCAACATCGTGCTGGGCAGCCTCAACGCCCTCTTTGACGGCAGTTTCGACAAGGTGAAACTCCGCAACGGCACCATCAAGGGCATCATCGTGGCGGCCTGTTTCATCGCCTTTTACATGGCAGGCTGGCTCAACCCGGACATCATCGCCATTGAGGTGGATGGGCAGACCGTGAACTTGATGACCGCCTCCAACCTGGCGCTGCTCACGGCCTATGTGCTCTATGCCAAAGATGTATTTGTGAAATTGAAAAACCTAATCTTGAGCAAGACCTCCGGCACGCCGCCGGAGGAGCTTGCCGCAGAACAAGAAACTGCTGAATAAGACGAAAGCCGGAGAGGGTCAAACCTCTCCGGCTTTTTTTGCTTTATAGGGTGATGTCCTGGCCTGTGCTGTCTATCTGCTTTTTAAGGGCGTAGAGCTCTTTGCTTTCCTTGCCGCCCAAAAACCAAACGGCCACATGTTTGTCCCCATAGGTGAAAACTGCATACCACTTGACCGCATTGGTGCGGGAAGTGTTTGGACTGGTGCCTCTGTACTTGGCCGCAAAATTGCGCTCATCCATGATGTCCAAGCTGTCAACCTTGGCCAGCGGCAGGGTCACGCTGGGGCCCTCCACCCGGCGGAACACCAGTGCCTCCGCCGTCTGCTCCATAAAGCAAGGCGCATCCTGGGCAAAGCCGGGCAGGCCCTCATAGTGCATGAGCCGGATGCCCTCCGGCAGCGGTGCCTTTTTCTTTCCGAACATGTCAAAACCTCCTATGCTGATCTGACCCAAAAATTGAGATGGTGGATGTACTCCTCCAGTGGCGCACCCTCAATGCTTTTCGCATCATTGCGGACTATATACTGCATCCAGGTCTTGCGGCCCTGCAATTTGACTTTTCCCAAGTACGCTCTGGGGCTGCTCACGGAGAGAGCGCCATTGGCCATGCGGCTGATGGTCAATGCTACGCTTTTATGCCCCTGACGCAGTGCCGCCTCCAGAGCTGCCAAGAAAGCCTCCTCATCCGGCGTGACTGACCACCTGCGGCTGCTCTCCGTTGTATAGCGAATATACACCCAGCTCACCGTCCTTTTCTGTTTATTCTTGACTTTTCTCCATTATAGTTTGCACCCTGTCTGCGTGTCAAGTATTGGAGCCTTTATTGATAATGACATACCAAATGTGCAAACTATAATTATTTGTGAGAGGAGGCGGTGCAGTTGATCGCTGAGAAAATCAAAGCCCTGCGTGAGGCAAGGGGCTGGAGCCAAGCGGAACTTTCCCGGCGGCTGGGCATCACCAGAAACGGCGTGAACTCTTGGGAGCAGGGGCTCTCTATGCCATCACCGGCGTGCCTGGTGGACCTGGCCAAGGTGTTTGGCGTGTCCACGGACTACCTGCTGGGGCTGGAACGGCTCACCACGGTGGATGTCACTGGCCTGGCAGACCGTGATGTTGCGGTGCTGGCAGAGCTGGCCGAAAGGCTCAAAAACTGCAAAGACTGACACAGCGGCTCACTTTTCGTGGGCCGCTTTTTTGTTCTTGACTTCATACACCTTTTGGTGTATAATCAGAGTACATTAAACGGAGGTGCTGCTCTATGACCCATTCTAAACTGCAAACCAAGCGCCTGGAGGCGCAGATGTCACAGTCCCAGCTTGCCGCTGCCGCTGGCATCAATGGCCGGATGCTCCAGTATTATGAGCAGGGTGCAAAAGACCTGAGTGGTGCCAAGCTGGCCACGCTGCTCAAGCTGTGCCTGGCTCTCAACTGCACATTGGCTGACATTCTCCCTGACGGAGAAACAACCGAACTGCTGACCCGATACGGGCAGTAAAGCCTTTTCTGGCGGGGTGTTCATCACCCCGCCGCTTTTTTATATTCTGAGGAGGGTATCACATGAATTACAAGGGCTTTCATCAACTGCAATGGGAGGACCGCCTGGTCATTGAAAAGATGCTCAAGGTAGGTGACAGTAAGGCCAAGATCGCTGAGGCGCTGGGCGTGTGTAAAAAGACCATCTACAACGAAATCAAACGGGGCTGGACCCAGCAGATGACCTCTGACTATGAGTTTATCTGGTGCTACTGCCCGGAGATGGCGGAGCGCAAATACCAGGAAAACCTCCGGGCCAAGGGGCCGAACCTCAAGATTGGCAATGACATTGACTTTGCAAACTATGTGGAGCAGAAAATTGTGGAGGAGCACTATTCTCCCGCAGCTTTGTTGGCAGAGCTCAAGGCAAAGCCGCCCCAGTTTGACACCACGGTCTGTGAGGCCACGCTCTACAATTACATCTACCGGGGTGATGTGTTCCTGGTCCTCAACCCGGAGCACCTGCACGAAAAGGGCCGCCGCCACTATGGTGAGAAATACGGTGAACAACGGAACGCCGCCAGAGCTGCCAAAGGCCCCCGCATTGATAAGCGTGACCCCATCATCAACTCCCGCACTACTTTTGGCCACTGGGAGATGGACAGCGTGATGGGCACCGTGGGCTCCAGCCGGGCGCTGGTGGTGCTCACGGAACGGCTCACCAGGGCGGGCATCATCCTCCCGGTGCCAGACCATACCGCCGCCAGCGTGGTCCGGGCGCTCAACGGTCTGGAGCGCCGCCTGGGCAAGGACTTCTACCCCATGTTTCAGAGCATCACGGTGGACAATGGCTGTGAGTTTCAAGACTACGATGGTATGGAAAAAGCCTGCCGCCGGAAAGGAAAGCGCACCACCGTTTACTACTGCCACCCGCACGCACCACATGAGCGTGGCAGCAACGAGAACATGAACAGGATAATAAGGCGGTTTTTCCCCAAGGGCACCAACTTTGATGAGGTGCCTATCTCAGAAATACGCCGGGCAGAGGAGTGGATGAACAACTATCCACGGGAGGTGCTGGGGTGGCAGACAGCGGCCACCCTCCTGCGGAGCTACATGAGCGCCTGCTGATCTGCCGCACAATAAAGCTGAACGCCGGAGCCCTCGGAGGCCACCGGCGCTGTTGTCATGCCCAAATGCAGAAAAACGCACAAAACAAGCCGCAAATAGCACGGCTCATTTTGTGCGTTCATACAACTTTACAAGTTTATTGTAATTTATTCTTGACTTTTTGCCGGGCGCCCTTTTTTCCTTTCAAACATTGACCGGAAAGCAGAAATGCTATATAATGTATAGTCACAAACAAGGACTGGAGGCGACAGGATTGAAAACAAAGACCATCGTCCATAAATCAGCCGCACCCATCTACGCCGCGGCGGTGACGTGGGCGCTGTACGCACTGCTGTTTCCGCTGTATCAGGTGGGACACTTCCTGCTGGCAGCGGCGGCTTCCGCCGTGGTGGCACTGATCGCCCGGATGTTCTGCCGGGATGTGACCGAGACCGTGGAGGTACCGGAGGAGCCGGTGAGCACCGGCAATGTGGACCTGGACAAGGCCATCGCCGAGGGCGACGCGGCCATCAAGGCCATGCGGGCGCTGAACGACCGCATACAGGACGAGACTATCTCCGGCCAGATCGACCGGCTGGAGGAGGTCAGCGGCAAGATATTCGACTATGTGAAGGCGCACCCGGAGAAGCTGCCGCAGATCCGGAAATTCATGTCCTACTACCTGCCCACCACGCTGAAGCTGCTCCGCAGCTACGACGAGTTGAGCCGTCAGGGCGTGTCCGGTCAGAACATCACCGGCACCATGGAGAAGGTAGAGGGCATGATGGCCACCATCGTGCTGGCTTTTGAAAAGCAGCTGGACAGTCTGTTCGGCGACCAGGCCATGGATATATCCACGGACATCACGGTACTGGACAACATGATGGCACGGGAGGGTCTGACCGGCGGCGACGCCGTGCACCAGGCGGCCCAGGAAAACCCGGTGGCCGACCCCCAGCCGGAGTTGGATATCCGCAATGCCGGGGACGCGCAGACACAGCCGCCCCAGGCGGAGGACAGCGTGGACGCCGGGAACGGCATCACGCTGGAGCTGTGAGAACAATGTGTATAACTTTGTGAGAATATAACAGAAAGGAAACAACCGCCATGACTGATAACATGATGCCCGAGCTGACCCTGACCCCTGACGATACCGCCGCTGCCGCCGCAGTGGAGGTACCCTCCCTGACGCTGACGCCGGAGGCCCCGGAAGTCCCCAAGGAGGAGGAAAAGAAGATCGAGCCGGTGGAGATGGACGACAAGCTGCTGACCGAGGAGGAAAAGCAGGCTGTGGAGGCCTTCTCCCACAAGATCGACATCCGCGACACCAACCAGGTGCTGCAGTACGGCGCCGCGGCACAGAAGAGTGTGGCGTCCTTCTCCGAGAACGCGCTGAACAACGTCCGCAGCAAGGACATGGGCGAGATCGGCGAGGACCTGAGCCGCCTGGTGGTGGAGCTGAAGGGCTTTGGCGAGGAGGACGAGAAGAAGGGCTTATTCGGCCTGTTCAAGAAGGCCAGCAACAAGCTGGAGACCATGAAGGCCCAGTACAGCAAGGTCGAGGCCAATGTGGACAAGATCGCCCAAAATCTGGAGAACCATCAGATCACGCTGCTGAAGGACGTGGCCATGTTCGACCAGATGTATGAGCTGAACCTGAAGTATTACAAGGAACTGACCATGTACATCCTGGCCGGCAAGAAGCGCCTGGCCGAGGTGCGCTCCACGGAGCTGGAGGAGCTGCGGAAGAAGGCGGAGCAGTCCGGTCTGGCCGAGGATGCCCAGGCGTACAACGATCTGGTAAACCTGTGCAACCGCTTTGAGAAGAAGCTGCACGATCTGGAGCTGACCCGCATGGTATCCGTGCAGATGGGCCCCCAGACCCGGCTTTTGCAGAACAACGACACGCTGATGATCGAGAAGATCCAGTCCTCCCTGGTGAACACCATCCCCCTGTGGAAGAGCCAGATGGTGCTGGCCCTGGGCATGGAGCACGGCCGTCAGGCTACCGCCGCACAGAATGCCGTCACCGAGATGACCAACGATCTGCTGAAAAAGAACGCCGATACGCTGAAGATGGGCACCATCGCCACCGCCAAGGAGGCCGAGCGCTCCATCATCGACATCGAGACGCTGCAGCACACCAACCAGCAGCTGATCTCCACCCTGGACGAGGTGCTGAACATCCAGAAGGAGGGCGCGGCCAAGCGCAAGGAGGCCGAAGTCGAGCTGGGTAAGATCGAGGGTGAGCTGAAGCAGAAGCTCATGGAGCTGCGGAGCTGATCGAAACACACAAACCGTCAGCCCAGCTCGACCGTGCGGCGAAGCCGCACACGCGCCGGACGGCGCGCACAAGCGTTTCGGCTGGCCGAAACCTTGCCGCAGGACGAATTCATTTCGTCCGAGGATGTCAGATCATACGGGGTTCCCGTTTTGCGCGCAGCACAAAACGGGGCGCTGGGTGAGATCGAGGGTGAGCTGAAGCAGAAGCTGATGGAGCTGCGGAGCTGAAAATAAGATCAATCTCCTTCGGAAAGGGGAACAGGTATGAAGTTTTTTGAAAAACGCGGCGTGGCACTGGTGGTACTGGCGCTGGCCATTGCCGGCGCGGTGTTCATCGGCCAGAGCCGCAAGGACGGCTTTATCGCCAAGAAGCCCACGGAGCTGCTGGACGTGCAGTACCAGGACTGGATCTGTGACGAGGCCGGTCTGCTGAACGGACAGACGGAGCAGCTGATCCGGGACTACAACGACAGCTGGAACAGCAAGTATTACGCCATTACGGCGGTGGCCAGCATCGACCATCTGACCGGCTGGGACGCGGAGGATTACGCCGCCAACCTGGGCGAGAAGTGGGGACTGGGACGCAACGACATGATACTGCTGCTGGTGAAGGACGGCGACTGGCAGGTCTACTGCGGCGACAATGTGGGCTACACCATGACCGACACCCAGCAAAATCAGCTGCGGCAGGCCATTGAGACCACCTATTACAGCGGCGACTTCGACAGTGCCGTGACGGCCTTCTTCCGGCAGGCGGACGTGTTCGAGCTTCTCACGGAGCTCGGAAAGAGCGGCGAAAAGCCCTGGGATTACATCATCCTCGACCCGCCCGCCTTTACGAAAAGCGGCGCGACGGTTGAAAACGCGCGGCGCGGCTACCGGGAGATCAACCGCCGCGCCATGCAGATATTGCCGCGGGGCGGGTATCTGGCAACGTGCTCGTGCTCGCACTTTATGACCGACACGCTTTTCCGCGCCATGCTGGCGGACGCGGCGCGCGACGCGAGCGTACAGCTCCGCCAGATCGAGGCGCGGCAGCAGAGTCCCGACCACCCGATCCTCTGGGGCGTGCCGGAGACGGATTATCTGAAATTCTATCTCTTCCAGATCGTATAAACGCCGAGGGGTTGAAAACGGCGGAGAAATAGGGTAAAATCCAACTTGAATGACAGTTCTTTCTTTGAATGGAGCACGGCTATGGTTCCGGTGAAAAAGAAAACAAAGATCGCGATCCTCATCGCCTCGCTCGCGGTGTTCGCGCTGGTGCTGGCTGCGGCGCTGCTGCTCTCGCGCGGCGCGGGCAGCGACCGCGTGCAGAGCGGGGAGCACCCGCTGCGCATCAGTGAATATA
>ENA-UACB01000155-UACB01000155.1-human-gut-metagenome-genome-assembly--contig:-NODE-155-length-19728-cov-21.987597_pt1 | contig 19728 bp, 21 predicted proteins | sample MGYA00243873_ERZ654213 | MGnify/ENA primary metagenome ERZ654213 (study PRJEB26926, sample SAMN06165218) | human gut metagenome | biome: ENVO:00009003; feature: ENVO:2100002; material: ENVO:00002003...
AGTAATATAGCCCCTTTCCCGGGGAAAGGGGTTTGGGGATAGGGATTGAGAACAAACACTTTTTTGAAAAAACATACTTTTTCTACAAGCTGACAGCCCTGCTAAAACGGCAGGGCTGAAATTCTATTCGTTTTCGGTTAATCTGCTCAGAAAATCCGCAGGCGAATAAACAGGAATCCCGACGGCTGTGTAATCCTTGAGATTTCTTGTTACGATGCAGTCTGCGCCTATTCTTTTTGCAGTTTCAATCATTACTGCGTCTTCATAATCCTTTGTTTGAGCGCCGAGCGCAATCTGGCAGTCAACCGCAAATGTATCGGCAATATCAAAAAGTACGAACAGTTTATGTATGCATTCTTTGGTAAGAGCGTCATTGTGCAGACTTCTGCGAAGAATATAGAATATATCTGTAATTGACTTGGCGGTCAGGACACCGTCAAACTGCCTGTTTGAAACGGCTAAGAACAGCTTCTGAGCGTCTGCCGAAAAAGGCTCACGGCTTTGAAGAGCATCAATGATAACACAGGTGTCTATTACGGCGGTCATATATTATCCAGCCTTTCGTCACGGGCTTCTTCAACGGTGACATCAGCGGGAATTACGCCGAACAGCGATTTCGCCATTTCAACTCTGTCGGCATTCGGATTGGTGAGCTTTGCAATTACCTTTCCGTTTTTGGTGATAAACACATCTTCCGTTTCGGCAAGCATAAGATATTTGCCTAAATTCATCTTAAGTTCGGTTGCTGTAATTGACATAAAAATGCACCTCCTGCTTTTAGTAGCCTGTATTTAGTAGTATCCGTTTTTCTATTTACATTATACATCAATCGTTCGATTTTGTCAATGATTTTGTGCGATTTGAGCCGAGTTTACTTTGAAAATGTGGTTGAAAAAAGTGGAAATGTATGGTATAATGAGTTGAAGAGTGAGGGTAATCTGCCCTATAAATCGGAATTTTGTGAGGTGAAGAACAATGAGAATAAGGCCATATCAAAATAAAGATTTTAATACTATATCTCAATGGATAACAGAGGAACGTTCACACGCTCTATGGTGTGCAAATTTAATACCTTATCCACTGGAGAAAAAAGGTTTTGATGATTTATTGCAAGAAGCGGAAGAACGATTTGGAGATAGTCCCTTTGTTGCAACTACGGATGATGGAACGCTGGTTGGTTTTTTCTGCTTTTCTGTGAATTTGGATACAAATGAAGGTATGCTCAAATTTGTAGTGGTTGACAATGCTATAAGAAATAAAGGATATGGATGTGAAATGATAAAACAGGCTGTTAAATATGCCTTTGAAATAGCGAAAGCAGATGCTGTGCAATTGAATGTTTTTCCTGAAAATCCCGGCGCAAAGAAATGTTATGAAAAAGTGGGATTTAGAGAACGAGCATTAACAGAAAATGCGTTTCGCTTTAAGGACGAATTATGGGGACGGTGCAATATGGTTATTACAAGATAAGACTGTAAAATTCCCGTTTATCAAGCAGTTTAACACAAAAGGAGCACCCGTCACTGTTGTTCCTTTTTATATTTCTGAGCCGCAAGGCTCTTTTTTATGCGGTTTACGATGTCAGCCCAATGGCAATTTGATAGGAAAATCGGTTGCATAAATTGGAAATGCGTGGTATAATGAGTTGAAGAGTGAGGGTAAACTGCCCTATAAATCGGAATTTATGGTGAAATAATGTTTGAAGTGACTTTAGCGGATATTAGAAAAATAGCAAACGAATATAGTATAGATGAATGCCCTACTGCTTTTTATGAACTACAGCGATATAACTATGATGAAGAGAATAAGGATTCAAAGGAAGTACGACTTATCATCAAAGTGGTTTTTGAAAAGCATTCTGCTGTTGTTATCCGGTTCAAAAACGAACGTAATGTAACAAAGAAACACATTGAAGCCCAGTGTCGTTTTGCTGTTCAACTGTCAAAGGGCGGAATAAAAACTCCGTATATATACCATATCGACGGACATTACGCAAATGACTATCACATTAATGGGTATGATGTTATTGTTACAATAGAAGATTTTTGTGACGGAGAAGTAAAAGCAGTTGACGAAAAGATTGCTCGTATGACGGGCGTATTGCTTGCACAAATGCATAATGTTTCAAAGAAAATGAATCTTCATGTGTATGATAAGGTGATGTTTAATCCGCTTTTACGAAATGAATTATTCGATATATCCGTATTTTCCGAGAATAAAGAAATACTGAGAGAAATTGAACCGTCCCTCTACGATGAAATTGAATCAATAACAGAAAGTTACCTAAGAAAAATAGAAGTATTCAAGGAAGAAACTCAGTATGCGGTACAAGGAGATATAAGCCTTTGCAATCTGTATATCACTGACGATAGTGAAATGGGCGTGTTTGATTATAATAACAGCGGCGATAATGTGTTGTTCTACGATGTAATCATGCAGGCTGTTTTTGAATCAAGGCTTATGGACTATAAAGATGATTATCCCGAAAGAGAGCAGAATATTCTATCTGCTTTTCTAAACGGATATGATAGTGTACGTCCCTTTACAAATCTTCAAAAGGATATATATCCTTATTTGTGTGCAGTTATTTCTGCCTATTGGCTGGGCGATATGAGCTTTGATGAGGGGAATCTTAAAAGCCTAATAGAAAAGAAACAAGCAGATGCGATTTGCCGGTTTATGAATAATATGCGTAATCGCCTTATTGATTTACAAGAATTTCCGTTGTTCGGTTGAATCTTGATTTATCTATCCGATATATTCCCATTTATCGAGCACCTTAACATAACAAAGGAGCACCCACCCGGTCGCTCCTTTTCCTATACCCCTCCGAGCCGCAAGGCTTTTTTTATGCGGCTTTGCTCACGCAACCGTCCGAGAACGTTCTAACATTATTTCATCGTGCTTGATGGCACGATTTTGTGATTGTTATAACAACCTCAGCCTGAAATCGTCATAAGACGATTTCGCCGCATAGGAATGCGGCTTTGCTCACGCAACCGTCCGAGAACGTTCTAACATTATTTCATCGTGCTTGATGGCACGATTTTGTGATTGTTATAACAACCTCAGCCTGAAATCGTCATAAGACGATTTCGCCGCATAAAAATGCGGCTTTGCTCACGCAACCGTCCGAGAACGTTCTAACATTATTTTAATCCGCCGTTTCGCCTTGACGGCGGATTAAAATAATGTTATAATCTACTATGGTATACTGTCTTTGCAACAGGACTTTGGATAAGAAACGGAGAAACAGCTTGACTAAAGAGATAAACAAGGAAGAACTGCTTGTTCAGCAGGAATATATAGAAAAAGTAAAAGCGATAAACGCAAAGCGTGAGCAGATGCCGTTGGCACACGTCCACAGCTTCGGCTGTCAGCAGAACGTGAGCGACGGAGAAAAAATAAAGGGTATGCTTGCACAGATGGGTTACGGCTTCACGCCCGAAACCGCATTTGCGGATCTTATCCTTTTCAATACCTGCGCCGTAAGAGAAAACGCAGAGGACAGAGTTTTCGGCAATATAGGCGCACTCAAAAAGCTGAAAGAGAAGAACAGAAATCTCATAATTGCGGTCGGAGGCTGTATGGTACAGCAGGAGCATATAGCACAGCGTATGAGAAAATCGTTCCCGCAGGTCGATATAATTTTCGGCACTCACGTTATGCATACCTTACCGCAGATGATATACGAAAAGCTCAGCGAGAACCGCAGAACGCTGTCTATCCCCGAAAGTGACGGTGTTATTGCCGAGGGACTTCCTGTTATAAGAGAAAGCAAGGTAAAGGCAAGCGTGCCGATAATGTACGGCTGCAACAACTTCTGTACCTATTGTATAGTTCCCTTTGTAAGAGGCAGAGAGCGTTCACGCAGACCCGAAGAGGTCATAGCCGAAGTAAAAGGGCTTATAAATGACGGATATAAGGAAATACTACTGCTCGGACAGAACGTGAATTCTTACGGCAAGGAATATGATTTCGGCTTTGCAAAACTGCTTTCCGAGCTTGATAAGATACCCGGAAAATATAAGCTCAGCTTTATGACATCTCACCCTAAGGATTGCACGCACGAACTTATAGATACGATAGCGGACAGCAGGCATATATCGTATCATCTGCATCTGCCCGTACAGTGCGGAAGCGACAGAATTTTAAAGGAAATGAACCGCCACTATGACACGGCGCATTATCTTGAGCTTATCGAATATGCAAAAAAACGCATACCGAAGGTAGCACTCACTACAGATATTATAGTAGGCTTCCCCGGCGAAACTTATGAGGATTTTCTCGGCACTGTGGAGCTTATGAAGAAGGTACGCTATGATTCCGCATATACCTTTATTTACAGCAAGCGTGAGGGAACAAAGGCGGCGGCTATGCCCGACCCAATAAGCGATGAGGATAAGGGAAAGTGGTTCAGACAGCTTCTTGATGTGCAGAATTGTATCGGCGAAAAGGCTTATGAACGTTTTGTCGGAGATGAGGTCGAGGTTCTGTGCGAGGGTATCGGCAGAACGGCTGACGGACTTATGACAGGCCATTCCCGCCACGGTGTTATCGTTGATTTCAACGGCACAAGGGATATGATAGGAAAGTACGTCACGGTAAGAATACAAAAGGCTCTGCCTTGGGCAGTCACAGGCGAGCTTGTAAGCGTGAATGACTGAATTTTCGCAATCGGTCGGGAATCCCCGTCAGATATATATTTTTAACAGCCGCAAAAGCGGAAAGAAAGGAAAAATAAAATGGACGCAATAAAAGCAGCAAGAGAGCTCGGCAAGGCTATACAGGCAGACGAGCGTTATGTACGTTATAACGAGGCAATGAAGGCAAACGATGCCGATATGGAGCTTCAGGAGCTTATAGGTGAATTCAACCTTGCACGTCAGAACGTAGCACTTGAAATGAGCAAGTCTAAGGAAGAGCAGAACAAGGAAAAGCTCGACACACAGAACAAGGAGATGCAGAGATTATACACTCTCGTTATGCAGAACGAGCATATGGCTGATTTCACAATGGCAAAGGCTGATATGGATAAGCTGTTACACGAGATCAACGGCATTATCGCACTGTGCTGTGACGGTGAAGACCCCGATACCTGCGAGGTACAGGCTGGCGGATGCTCAGGCTCATGCTCGACCTGCGGAGGATGCCACTGATTGCCTTGACTGAATGGCATTGATAGTATGGCGTTGTAAGATTAAACAATAAAACCGAAAGGAATGAAACTCTTGAAAGCAGGAAACAGCGGAGAAAAGCTCACGCCTATGATGCAGCAGTATGTTGAAATCAAGGCAAATTACAAGGATTATATATTATTCTATCGTCTGGGCGATTTCTATGAAATGTTCAACGAGGACGCAATGGTAGCGTCAAAGGAGCTTGAGCTGACGCTTACATCAAGAGCGGGTACGCCCATGTGCGGCGTACCGCATCATTCTGCGGAGGGCTACATAAAAAAGCTGATAGATAAAGGCTTCAAGGTAGCTATCTGCGAGCAGACAACCGACCCTGCGTTATCAAAGGGACTTGTAGAGCGTGATATAGTAAGGCTTGTCAGCGCAGGCACGGTTATAGAAGCGTCAATGCTTGAGGACGGCTCGAATAACTATATTTCCTGTATCTATGTCGGAGAAAACGGCACAGGTATGGTGTTTGCCGATATTTCAACGGGCGAGGTACACGCAGTTGAAAAGGCAAATTCAAAAAAGACCGACGAGGATATAATAGCACAGTTCTCGCAGTATACCCCCGTTGAGCTACTATTCAATGCGGAGTTTCTGAATCGGAAACAGGCATATACTTTTATTAGGAACCGTTACGGAAAATGCTCTGCGGAACAGCTTTCCGATGAGGATTTTTCCATAGATGACGTATCCGAGATAACCGCACAGTTCGGCGGCACGGCAGATGAAATAGGCCTTGCCGGAAAGGACAACGCATTAAGGGCTTTATGCGCTTTGCTGCGCTATTTGTATAAGGCACAAAGAAGCGGAGCAAAACGTTTTGTAAAGCTGAACGTACACAGCAGCGGCGAATTTATGCAGCTCGGACTTGCCACAAGAAGAAACCTTGAGCTGACATCGACAATGAGAAGCGGCGAAAAGAAAGGCTCGCTTCTGTGGGTGCTTGATAAGACCGATACCTCAATGGGAAGAAGAAAGCTAAGACAGTGCATAGAGCAGCCTCTTACAGATACGGCGGCTATCATACGCAGACACGATGCGGTAGAAGCGCTCATAAACAATTCTGCGGCACTGTATGATATAAAGACCGACCTTGCGAAAGTCTATGACCTTGAACGTCTTATGACAAGGATAATCTACAAGGCGGCAAACGCTAAGGATGTAAAGGCGCTCGGTGCTACCTGCAGGATACTTCCTCAGCTTAAAAGCGACCTGTCGCAGATAAGCACACAGCTTACAAGAAGCCTTGATAAGAAGATAAGCCCTCTTGACGATATTGCGGATTTAGTAGAAAGAGCGATAGCCGATGAACCGCCCGCACTGATGAAGGACGGCGGTTATATAAAGAACGGCTTCAATGAGGAGCTTGACCGCCTGAGAAATATCACGGGCGGCGGCAAGGACCTGCTCGCTCAGATAGAACAGCAGGAAAAAGAGGCTACCGGCATAAAGAATCTGCGTGTCGGCTATAACCGTGTGTTCGGCTATTATATCGAGGTTTCAAAGGGCAACGTGTCGATGGTGCCCGACAGATATGTAAGAAAGCAGACGCTCACAAACGGCGAGAGATACATTACCGATGAGCTTAAGAAGATAGAAAACGAGATACTCGGCGCAAACGATAAGATACTTGCACTTGAGGCGGCGATATTTGCCGAGGTGCGTGAATTTATCGCACAGCGGCTCGACCTCATACAGCAGACCGCCGAATCTGTTGCGGCGCTTGATGTGCTGTGCAGTTATGCCGTTGTATCTATAGAAAACAACTACTGCCGTCCGATGATGGCAAATGACAGCGTCATAGAGATAAAGGACGGAAGACACCCCGTTGTCGAGAAGATGGTCAACGAGATACTTTTCACCCCGAATGACGTTTACCTTGATGTTAAAAGCAACCGCCTGATGATAATCACAGGCCCGAATATGTCGGGTAAATCCACGTTTATGCGGCAGGTAGCCGTGATAGTCCTTATGGCGCAGATAGGCTGCTTTGTGCCTGCAAGCTACGCAAGACTCGGAGTAGTGGACAGGATATTCACCCGTGTCGGCGCAAGCGATGATCTGTCCGCAGGTCAGTCCACCTTTATGGTCGAGATGACCGAGGTTGCAACTATCCTTAATGAAGCGACCAGAAACTCGCTCGTTATCCTTGACGAGATAGGCAGAGGAACATCGACCTACGACGGTGTATCAATAGCAAAAGCGGTAGCCGAGTACATAAGCTCAAAGGCTATCGGCTGCAAGACGCTTTTCGCAACGCATTATCACGAGCTTATTTCGCTTGAAAACGAGCTTGACGGTGTGCGTAACTACAGCGTAAAGGTAAAGCGAAGCGGCGAGGATATAAAGTTCCTGCACAAGATAGTCGAGGGCGGCACGGACGACAGCTACGGCATAGAGGTCGCACGTCTTGCAGGACTTCCGAAGAAGGTCACCGACAGAGCAAAACAGCTTCTTGCCGAACTTGAAAAAGCGCCGAAAATACAGCGTGAGCTTGAACTGAGAGCCGAGGAGGAATCCGAAAGCCAGATAGACTTTGAGGCAACAGGCAGGCAGAACGTCATAGCCGAGATAAAAAACCTCGACCTTGACGATATGACGCCGAGAGAGGCTTACGCAAAGCTCGAAGAACTAAAAGCAATGTTATAAAGAAAAGGAAAACCAATGCCCGAAATCAGACTGCTTGATAAAAGCGTAGCGGAGCTTATTGCGGCAGGCGAGGTCATAGAACGCCCGTCCTCCGTAATAAAGGAGCTTGTGGAAAATTCAATAGATGCAGGCGCACGGCATATCACCGTTGAGATAAAGCACGGCGGTATCAGCTATATGCGTATAACGGACGACGGTTGCGGCATAGCTTACGATCAGATGCCGACAGCCTTTCTCCGTCACGCCACAAGCAAGATTTGCACAGGCGACGACCTTACAGGCATAATGACGATGGGCTTCAGAGGAGAAGCGTTAGCGTCCGTTGCGGCGGTCGCAAAGATAGAGATGATGTCACGGCAGGACGGCGATGAACTCGGCGGACGTTACATTATCGAAGGCGGCGAGGAAAAGGAACACGAATCCTGCGGCTGTCCCACAGGCACGACTATCGTGATAAAGGAGCTTTTCTACAACACCCCCGCACGACTTAAATTCCTCAAAAAAGACATATCCGAGGGCAATTTCATAGCGGCGACGGTCGACAGACTTGCCCTTTCCCACCCCGATATTTCCTTCAGATTCATAAGAGATAACAAAAGCGTCAGAATGACATCGGGTGACGGCTCGCTCTTATCTGCGGCAAAGGCGGTATCCGGCAGACAGTTTGCCGACAGCCTTATTCCCGTTGACTTTTCGCTTAACGGCATAGATGTAAGCGGTTATGTTTCATCTCCGCTTTTCTGCCGTAACAGCAGAAGTATGCAGACGTTTTTCGTGAACACAAGATATATAAAAAGCACCACCTGTATGGCGGCGCTTGAGGAGGCGTACCGCAACAGTATGATGGTCGGAAAATTCCCTGCCTGCATACTGAACATATCGCTTTCTCCCGAAACAGTCGATGTAAACGTACACCCCGCAAAGACCGAGATACGCTTCGCTTATGAAAAGCCTGTGTTCGATGCGGTGTATTTTGCGGTAAAGAACGCACTGGTGAACGCCGCAGACGATAAACGGCAGATAGAGCTTGAAAAACCGAAGAAATACGATAACGCAGACGATTATTTCAGGCACAACCCCGAAATAATAAAGCGTGAACAGCAGACGCTCGCACATATCCCCGTAACGCTTCCGCTTATGTCTGAGGAACGTCCGGTCGTTGATATAAAGCCGGAAGAACCGACCGAAACGGTAAAGGCTGAAAAAATATACGGCGACAGCACAATAAAGCCCGTTTCACTGCACAGCACACGCTCGGACTACAGTGCAAAGCCCGAAGAAAACACAGGTGAAGCTATTGACGAAATACCTTTGCCAAAAGAGCCGCACATCCCGTCATATAAGGCGGTAAGCAGCAGTGTTGTTGTCACCGTTGACGATGATACGGACGATATTCCCGTAACAGCACCGCAAACTGACGAAGGCTTCAGATTTATAAACGCAAAGCCGGTAACGGTTGAAAGGATAGACGAGCCGAAGCCCGAAAAAACAAGTGTTCGTGTTATCGGAGAATTTTTAAAGACCTATATACTGTGCGAGGCGGGCGAGGAGCTTATAATAATCGACAAGCACGCCGCCCACGAACGCATAAGGTTTGAAAAGCTGAAAGAGGAGTTTGTAACCACCTCACAGCTTCTTATCGACAAAACCGAGCTTAAGCTGTCGCCCGAAGAATACGAGGCACTGCACGAGTATTACGAATATGTGGAGCAAAGCGGTATAGAGCTTGTTTTCTGCGATGACAGCACAGTGCAGATAACCGCAATGCCGTCCGTAGTGAAATGCTCGCCGCAGGAAATAGTATCCGATGTCGCACAACGGCTTATGAACACTGCCACCGACCAGAAAGGCGCTCTCTTTGACGATATGCTTCATACGATGGCTTGCAAGTCGGCGATAAAGGCGCACGATGATACGGATATTCTCGAATTGCAGGCGCTTGCCGACAGAGTGATGAATGACAGGACAATACGTTTTTGTCCGCACGGCAGGCCGGTTATGACCGCACTTTCAAAATACAGGATAGAACGCTTCTTCAACAGGAGTTGAGTTATGGATAAACAGTTTATCGTAGTAGTTTGCGGACCTACCGCTTCGGGCAAGACCGCTCTTTCGGTCGAGCTTGCAAAAAGGCTTTCGGGCGAGATAATTTCAGCCGATTCTATGCAGATATACAGAGGTATGAACATAGCCACCGCAAAGCCGACCAAAGAGGAAAAGCAGGGCATACCGCATTACCTTATGGATTTTCTCGACCCTCATGACAGCTTTTCGGTAGCCGACTATGTTAAGGCGGCACACGGTATTATCGCAGATATAGCGGCACGAGGAAAGCTCCCGATAATAACCGGCGGCACAGGCCTTTATATAAGCTCTCTTATCGACAATCTCAGCTTTGAGGAAACCGAGTGCGACTACGCATACCGTGACGAACTGCGTAAGCTGGCGCAGGAAAAGGGCAACGGCTTTCTGCTCGGAATGCTCCGTGAAATTGATCCCGAAACGGCGGAAAAGCTTCACGAGAACAATCTCAACAGGATAATAAGAGCACTTGAGGTCTACAAGACTACGGGAAAGACAATGAGCGAGCAACAGCGCCTTTCAAGGCTTGCCCCTTCGCCGTATGAGCCGTGTATGATACAGCTCGACTACGACAGGGAAACGCTGTACGACCGCATAAACAGACGTGTTGACATAATGCTTGCCGAAGGACTTATAGACGAGGCAAGGCAGTTTATGAAACAGTCTGATTATCCCACTGCGGCGCAGGCGATAGGCTATAAGGAGCTTATGCCGTATCTTAAAGGCAAAAGCCCTCTTACACCTTGCGTAGAGCGGCTGAAGCAGGAAACCAGAAAATACGCAAAGCGTCAGCTTACATGGTTCCGCCGTGACGAAAGAATCCATTATATCAAAGCTGACGGAGGAAAGAACTTTTCGCAGATTGTTGACGAGGCGGTAAAAATAATTACTATTTCTAAGAGATGAGGTGTTTTTGATGTTAGCTGATAAGAATAATCTTGATTTTGATGAAGAAATGGGCATCCCGGAAAAAGAAGTTGATGAGCGTTTTGTAAAGGCTGTCGAAATAGCAAAAGAAATTTCAAGGGCGAAAGGGAAACCTACCTGCGAATACGACATTGAGAAAAAAGCACCATATCTGTTGTACCCGGACGGACACAGAGAATACAACGTAGGTAAATGAGAATGGATATAATGAAAGAACGCAAGCCTATGATTATAGTGTTTGCCGGACCAAACGGTTCCGGCAAATCATCGGTTACTTCTCTTGCTGAAATTTCAGGCGAATATATAAATGCAGATGAAATAAAAAAAGCACTGCACTGTTCGGATATGGATGCCGCAGTAAAAGCTACTGATATTCGTTATGATCTTCTTGAGAAGAACAAAGATTTTACGTTCGAAACGGTGCTTTCAACAGAACGAAATCTTGAATTGCTTACAAAAGCAAAACAGAAAGGCTATTTTATTAAATGCTATTATATACTTACAACTTCGGCTGATATTAATGTAATGCGTGTTCATCAGCGTTTTATGTCGGGTGGTCATGATGTTCCGGAGGACAAAGTCAGAAGCCGATATAATAAAGCTCTTGAATTATTGCCGAAAGTTATAAAAGTGTGTGACATATGTAATGTATATGATAATACCGTTACTCCTTTTAGGATATTCAGCAAGAAGTTAGGTACATATAGGCTATGGGAAAACAACTTCTGGGATAAAGACAGGATAACTGATTTGACTAAGCAGTATTCGTATGATAATTTGAAGTGAAATTCTCACCTGTCGAAAAAATCTCCCCAAACTGTCATAAAGCTATGGAATTTTCAATCAATATGTGTTACAATATAAGTTAAGCTATCTGTAGCTGTGATTTATCACAAAAACAGTTATGATTTTATTTTATTTTATGTTCCGCAAAAAAGCGGAGAAAAGAAAGGACGTAATCAAAATGGCAAAGGAACTCAATTTACAGGACGTATTTTTAAATCAGGCGAGAAAAGAGAAGATACCTGTAACTATCTACATTACAAACGGCTTTCAGTTCAAGGGACTTGTAAGAGGCTTTGACAATTACACTGTCATCCTTGATACAGACGGAAAGCAGAACCTGATATACAAGCACGCTATCTCGACAATAACACCTCTCAGAGCTGTATCCATCCTTGACGCATTCGACAGGACGGACAGCGAAGACGTAAAAGAATAAGGGCATATGGACAGGACGTTAACGACAAAGCTTGTAACAGCGGTTCTTGCCGTATTCCTGCTCCTGACCATCGCAGGTCAGTTTTTTGCGGGAAATGACCACTCCTATAAAACAGAGGTGGCGCTGAAGTACGATTCTCAGGATACTATCGAGTTTTACGGGGTGTTCGCACGAAACGAGCATACCGTCAGCCGTAAGATAAACGGCACGATACAGTATGAGCATGAGGACGGCTCAAAGGTCGGCAAGAACAGCGTTATAGCCAATGCTTACGGCTCGGCGGCTGATATATCGCTTACTGCGGATATAAATAAGCTGAAAACGAGGATTGATACGCTGACAGATGCGCAGAGCCTTGTCGGCACGGATAATTCTCAGATAGAGGCTTTTGACAAGCTGATAACCGAAAAGCACAGCAAGCTGATAACAGCAATAAACAGCGGTGATTATACCGCCGTTTCACAGCTTAAATACGAAATGCTAAACCTGCAGAGCAAGCGTGATATGGTCAAGGGCAAGGTGAATGATTATTCATCGGTGATTTCATCACTCAACTCAAAGATAAAGACGCTTGAGGGCAGGATCTCGGCTTCGCCCGTTCAGGTCACGGCTGATGAAACAGGCTATTTCGTAAGCAGCATCGACGGGTACGAGAGCAAGATAACATACGATAACATCGACAGTATAACGCCTGCGGAAATTTCCGAAACGGTAAAGACACCTGAGCTTACAACAGCTTCCGGCGATATAATCGGCAAGATTATAGACGATTATAAGTGGAAGCTGGCGGCGACCTTTACAGAAGGTCAGGCGGCTGTACTTACGGAAAATACAAATGTACGGCTGATACTCGGCGCAGACCAGACGGAGATAACCGCAAAGGTCGAAAATGTCGAAAAGTACGACAACGATTATGTTGCGATATTCTCTGCAGACGATCTGAATTCGGTTATCGCCTCGTCAAGAGTCGGCAGGTTCAAGCTGCTTGTAGACAGCTATAACGGTATACGCATAGCTTCGTCCGCTATCCATTTTGACAAGGAAAACAACATCGGAGTCTATGTGAAAAAAGGCTCTCAGGCTTACTTCGTACAGGTAGACCGCATATATTCAAGCGAGGATTATGTCATTGTCCGTGATACTTCGGGACAGTCTGGCTATCTGTCGCTTTACGATGATGTTATAGTTGAAGGGAAGGATCTTTATGACGGAAAGAATCTCTAAATCCGCCGAAGAAACAACGCTTGAGGATATAAAGCTAAATTATACGGCTATAAAACAGAATATAGCCGAAGCTATGGATAAAGCAGGACGATGTGATACGGTTCGCATTATGGCGGTCACAAAAACAGTACCCTGCGAAAAGATAAATTATGCCGAAAGTCTTGGCATAGACCTGCTGGGTGAAAACAGAGTACAGGAATTTCTCGGAAAATACGAAAATTATTCGGAAAAATCCGAAATTCACTTCATCGGGGGCTTGCAAAAAAACAAAGTAAAGTATATAATTGATAAGGTGAGTATGATACATTCGGTCGACAGTGTCGAGCTTGCGGCTGAGATAGACCGCAGAGCAGGAAGTCACGGACTTGTAAAGGACATACTCCTTGAGATCAATATAGGCGGCGAGGAGTCAAAGGGCGGTATTGCACCGTCTGAGCTTATCGAAACGGCAAAAGCTGTATCCGGACTTGAAAACGTCAGGATAAGAGGGCTTATGACCATTCCGCCTGTGAATTGCGACGAAAAGTATTTTGCGTCAATGCAGGAGCTTTTTGAAAATTCAAAGCAGAAATATTCTTTCCTGTCCGGCATGGATACGCTGTCAATGGGCATGTCGGGCGATTATGCAACAGCCGTAAAGTACGGCTCAACGTTAGTCAGGATAGGCAGCGGTCTTTTCGGCTACAGAAACTATTCGAAAATATAAAAACGGAGGAACAAACAATGAGCGCATTAGAAGGACTTAAAAATTCAATCAGAAGATGGGGCGGATCGGATGACGATGAGAGCTACTCAAACGAACTTGAATCCGCAAAGGAAGAACCTGTGCAGGAGGCTCCTTCACGCAGCTCGTCACAGGCGTCAAACGCAAATAAGATATACACTTATAATGCAAGCACAACTCTGCACCTTGTTGTAAACAGACCCAAGAAGCTGTCCGATACAGCTGAGATAGCAGAGCTTTACAAGAACAAGACAACTGTTATCCTTATGCTCAACAACACAAATAAGGATATAGCTACCCGTATCATCGACTTCTTAGGCGGTGTAAGTTACATAACGGGCGGCGAGATAAAGAGGATCGCAGATACAACATACGTTCTCGCACCTTACAACGTTGATATTTCAGGCGAATTCATAGACGAAATCAGCAGCATTTCGGGCGAGGATATTTTCGACGATCTGGACTGATATGGCAGACCGTGAACTTGTCAAAGATATACAAAATGCGGCGAGGGACTGCCTTGACAGATCCCGCCCGTATTTTACCCGTTTTCTGTCCGAAAGCGAGCTTGCACAGATAAGAGCCGTCGGTATCCCGAAAGGGCTTACGGCATTGCTTTGTGCAGGCGCAGGAAATGCAGATCCGCTCAGATGCTGTCTTGGACTTTTCCCGTCATATTATTTTGACGGCAGTGCGATTTCCGATGCATCCTATACCGTTGTGTCCGATGAAAACACGGCTGAACAGTTCCCGATAAAAGCGGTGACGTTCACCTTCAGAAAAGAGGACAGCGTGACCCACAGAGATGTGCTGGGCTCGCTTATGGCGCTCGGTATCGAGCGTGACACTGTCGGGGATATTTTCGTTACCGATGGGAAGGCGGCGGTGTTTGTCTACGAAAAGGTAGCACCGCTTATTTCAGACAGTATAACGAAAATAGGCAGGGTCGGAGTGCAGGTTCAGACGGGCATTGCGGCAGGTTTTACTTTGCCTGCAAGAAAATATGAGGAGCTGCGGTTTTCGGTAGCTTCAATGCGCCTTGACAATATTGTCAGATGCGTTGCCTGTACGTCAAGAACAGGTGCTGTGGAAAAGTATATTACGCCACAGCTTGTGACGCTGAACGGCACGGTATGTACCGATGTGTCAAAGCAGCTAAGCGAGGGCGATGTGTTTTCCGTCAGAGGAAAAGGCAAGTTCATATTGCAGTGTATCGGTGAAACAGGCAGAAAAGGTAATATACATATTACGATTAAAAAATATATTTAGAGTACATTTAGGAGGACTTTCCCGTGAATGCTAAAGATATAGTATCCAAAGAATTTGATACGGTTAAGCGTGGCGGTTACGATGCCGCCGAGGTAGATACTTTCTTAAAGGACGTATCTATTGAATACAAGAAGCTGCAGAATGAAAACGAGGAGCTTGAAAAGAAGCTGGAGGTTCTTGCGGAAAAAATAAGAGAGTACCGTAAGGATGAGGACGCTCTGAGAGATGCTCTGCTCATTGCGAAAAAGCAGGGTATAGCTGTAGTGAACGAGGCAAAGGAAGATGCCGAAAAGATAAGAAAAGACGCTCAGGAAAAGGCTGAAAAGACTATCAAGGATGCGGACGCTCTTGCGGCAAAGAAGAAGGAGCTTGGTGAGAAGAATCTTGCCGAAGCAAACGCAAAAGCAAAGCAGACCGTTGACGATGCCAATGCAAAGGCTGCCGAGATCCATACAATTATGATGCAGCAGACCGAAAGAGAACAGATAGTTCTCCAGAGAACAAGAAAAGAAGTGCAGGACTACACAAACAAGATTCTTGCCGCATACAGCGCACATATTGAGAATATAAAGGCTATGCCCAAGGCTTGTGAGAATGAGTTCGTGATAAATACCGTTAAGGAAGTTGAGGCGAGAAAGCCTGAGGACAGCGCATTTGCAAAGAAGCCTGCTCCTGCTCCGGCAAAGCCTGCGCCTGAAGCAAAGCCTGCACCCGAAGCTAAGCCTGCTCCCGCTCCCGAAAAAAAGGCGGAAGAAAAGGTAACGGGTGAATCTGTGCTGTTCAGCCTTAAAAACGAGAAGGAAGAAAAGAATGCTCCCACATCCGAACTTGAGTTCGGAAAGAACAAGTAATTATAATAACTGAAATAACGTCAGAAAAATACCGGACAACGAAAGGAATCGGAATTAATGCTATATATCGCTCTTGCGGCAGCCGCAGGACTTATCGGGCTTGACCAGCTGACAAAGATACTGATCGACAGTAATATGCAGCTTCACCAGTCGATACCGATAATATCATTCGGAGATACAAATGTACTGAATATCACCTACGAGAGAAATCCCGGAGCCGCTTTCAGTATCCTTGAGGGAAAACAGCTGTTTCTCATACTGTTTACGGCTGTGGTTATCGTTGTTATGCTGTATCTGATGCTTTCAAAAAGAGTGAAGAAGCCGACGTATATATGGTCCATGTCACTTATAGTGGCAGGCGGTATCGGCAACCTTATCGACAGAGTGATAAGAGGCGAGGTAGTTGATTTTATCGATGTAAGGATAATCAACTTCGCCGTGTTCAATGTTGCGGATATATGCGCCGTTCTCGGAGCACTTGGATTACTGCTTTTTGTTGTAGCAGACGAGATAAAAGAGCAGAAGAACAAACGCTCGGCAAAGAAAAGTACAGCAGCCGGGGAAATAGAGAAATCAACAAACGAAGATAAATAACACCGCTATGGAGGGTAACGTTGCATTACGAATTTACCTGTAAAACAGGCGGCGAAAGAACAGACAAGTTTCTTGCATTGCAGGATACGGGAATAACCAGATCAGCAGCCGCCGCTCTTATTGAGCAGGGCTGCTGTCTTGTAAACGGGAAAATTGCCGCCAAGAATCAGAAACTCAAAACGGGAGATACAGTGACGCTTGATGTGCCGGAGGCTCAGCCTGCCGATATTCTGCCCGAAAATATACCGCTCGATATAGTCTACGAGGACAGCGACCTGCTGGTAGTGAACAAACCCAAGGGAATGGTGGTGCATCCTGCGCCGGGTCATTACAGCGGAACGCTTGTAAATGCGCTTATGTACCACTGCGGCGACAGCCTGTCAGGGATAAACGGGGTAATTCGCCCGGGTATAGTACACAGGATAGACAGGGATACGAGCGGACTTCTTATCGTGGCAAAGAACGATACCGCACACAATATACTTGCCGAACAGATAAAGGTACACAGCTTTACAAGGGAATATATGGCGGTCGTTCAGGGCGTTATAAAAGAGGACGGGACGGTCGATGCGCCGATAGGCAGACACAAGACCGACCGCAAGAAGATGTGCGTTACGACCGAGAATTCAAGAGAGGCGGTAACCCACTATTTTGTCGAGCAGACTTACAGGAACAATACGCTTGTAAGGCTTCGTCTTGAAACGGGAAGGACGCATCAGATAAGGGTGCATATGGCATATATCGGGCATCCGGTGACGGGTGACGAGGTGTACGGAAACGGCAGTCCGAAGTGGCTATGCGGACAGTGCCTGCACGCAAAAAAGATAGGATTTATCCACCCTGACGGGCGGTATATGGAATTTGACAGCGAGCTGCCCGACTACTTCAAAAAGCTGCTCGCAAACCTCGAAACGCAGAAGACAGAGATATAAACGGCTTGAACAAAGGAAAGAAACTATGGACTTCAAAAATGTAATAATAATGAGCGATCTTGACGGCACGCTCCTTGACGATAAGAAAGAGATTTCTCAAAGGGATATGGAATCTATAAACGAATTCTGCGACAAGGGCGGAATGTTCACGATAGCTACCGGCAGAGGCTATTCAATGGCACGGCCGGTTGCACAAAAGCTGAAGCTGAGGATACCTGCGGTCATCTTCAACGGGTCGGCGGTGTACGACTTTGACAAGGACGAATTCCTGTGGCAGAGCGAGGTTACGCAGAAAGCCAGAGATTACATAAAGCTGGTCATGGACAGGTTCCCCGATGTAGGCATAGAGGTGCTTCACAAGCACACGGTATATGTGCCGGCACTGAATGATGTTGAGAGGGCGCACATGGCTCTGGAGAACGTACACGGAGATGTATGCAGGCTTGACGATATACCGCATGAGGGCTGGCTTAAGGTGCTGTTTGCCTACCCTGAGGACAAGATGTCTGAGCTTGCGAGGTTCATAGATGAGCATTGCGCCGAGGGGACGAACAGGGTGCTGTCTGCGCCGTTCTTCTACGAGCTTCTGCCCGAGGGCGTGAGCAAGGCTTATGGATATAAGCAGCTGCTGAGGGTGACGGGAAGCGAGGACAGGTTCACTGTGGCGGCAGGAGATTATCCGAATGACGCTGAAATGGTACGCAGTGCCAATCTGGGAGTTGCTGTAAGTAATGCGCACGTTGAGGTAAAATCATCAGCTGATGTAATAATAGGATCCAACAACGAGGATCCGATGACGCAGATAATAGATATAATCAGGAAAATATGAGAAATCACGCTTTGAGCGACAAGTGATGAATTTCGATGAATTACAACACTGATTTTATCTAAATATTGTAATTAAAGCAATAAGCTGTAAGTAAAAACTGCTGAAGCCTGAATGTAATTATATGGGATTTGAGGTAGCTTGTGAGTAACGAAAGGTCAGACAAGCGAACAATGTATTAAGAGATTTTCGGACTTGCATATTTTATAGATAAAGAATGCGTTGATAATCATAATGATTATGACGATGATTTGGTACATGATATAATTAAAACGGTTGTACAATGATAAAACAGTGATATATAATGCGATGTATTAATAATCAATGGCTTAGTTGACTAATCATATACTGCCTATAGCAAAGTGGTGAAATCGATTATGGAGGAAATTTACATCGCAAAAGTCGATTACTCGGTACAGGAAAGTTTTGACAAACGGCACGGAAAGACTTGCGGCAAAATTAAAGACTACTATAAAATTAAAGACTGTTATAATAAAGTGAACGGCAGTAAAAGCATCTTTACATACGGAAATGCACCAAAACTGCCATAAAAATTAAAGACTGCTATAATAAAGTAAACGGCAGTAGAAGCATCTTTACATACGGAAATGCACTGAAATGGCTCAATATGGCACTCAAATATTTATGGCTGCTTGGGGCTTTGCCGAATGATATAAAAGAAAATAGGCTTCACACCCCGATTGACAGTTATATTTTGCAGAAGCTGTGGAATTTAAAGGCGGAAGGAGTAACCTGCATAGCGGATGCGTTTTTTACAACGGAAATTGCCGGAGTAAAATAAGCGAATATCAGTATCACTTTGATTTGCAGTTAGTCATAAGAGAGGCTGCAAAGCAAGGCGGGAAACCGTTATAGAGCGGGAAAATGAGGCGTGAATCGAGATGGCAATCAAGAGTAAAAGGAACTTGGCTCATAAGCGTGAAACGAAAGGAGTAAAGCATGGAACGTGAACCCGATTACAAGCTGAAAAAGCGTCTGGAGCGTATGGAACACGAGAAGAAGATGAACCGGACATATAACAGAAACTGGATAATATGTATCGGCTCGCTTGCGATTATTATATTGGCGGTTTTTGTGTTCGGCGGGAAGTGAGGCTGAAAGACGGCGGTACGGCTGAGTCCGGCGAGTATACGGCTATAAAGGCGGATATGTATAAGTAAGTTCAAATTACAAGCTGAAAAAGCGTCTGGAGCGTATGGAACACGAGAAGAAGATGAACCG
>ENA-UACB01000157-UACB01000157.1-human-gut-metagenome-genome-assembly--contig:-NODE-157-length-19645-cov-18.901276_pt1 | contig 19645 bp, 18 predicted proteins | sample MGYA00243873_ERZ654213 | MGnify/ENA primary metagenome ERZ654213 (study PRJEB26926, sample SAMN06165218) | human gut metagenome | biome: ENVO:00009003; feature: ENVO:2100002; material: ENVO:00002003...
CAACAATGTCTGGAGCAACGAATAAAATCACCGCACTTTACTGCCGACTGTCGCAAGAGGACGCACGGCTCGGCGAAAGCCTGTCCATTGAGAACCAAGAGTTAATATGTAAAGGGTGGTTTCTCCACCCGAATACATGTGACTGCGGCTCATTTGTGGTGAATTGAAAAGCAGTTATAGGAAAGGAGCAGAAAAAGCCTTATAACCGCTGAAAATCAACACAAAAAGGAGCTGATTCTTGTGAAATCTATATTTGAGGAAATGGGCGGTACATACCGTCAAGTGGGAGATTATTTTATCCCCAACCTTGTTCTGACGGATGACGGCGATTATCAGATAGGCAAATACGGACGTATGCGTCGCAGCTATCTGAAAGAACACCGAAAAATCCTCTACACCAACTATGTGGTGGAGGGAACGCTGTTCAAGCACTTAGCCGAAATCGACCAAGCCTGTAATGAGCGTATAGAAATCATCGTATCTGCTATGTCGGAGCAGGAGGGCGTGACCGAGGCACTGAAAGCGGCTGACCAAATGGAATGGGTACGCCGTAAAAACAACATCCGCAACCGTGCGGAGGAAATCATTTTGACTGAACTTGTATATGCTTAAACGAATGCCCGTATCGGCTGTTATGGCTAATAACGGGCATTTTGGCTTTTGTCAGTTATTTTCTTTTGTGCTGGCTACAAGACGGTCAAAATCACTTTGATACAAGCGGTCTTGAATGATCCGGTACTGCTCAAATTCGCTTTCCGCAAATGCTTTTGCAATAGCGGCTGTGACCTTGCCCTTGTTTTGCAGAATCTCCGCATCGTTGAATTGCAGGAACGCATCCAGCTTGGATGCCCAATCTGCCATCGTCATAGGAATATGCCGCCGTGCCTGTCTTGTGGCATAGTCCAGATACATGGTGACGATCTCGTTCAGCTCCTGTATCTCACCCTTGGATAAGTAATTCTTGGCAATCGACACATCCGCTTTCACAATTTTACCATCGGGAGCATTGCGCCACGAGGTCAAGCCCATGTGTTCTTTGGTATGGTCAGCCCGTGCCATAATGACTTCTGCGGCAGTATTGCCATGGACGGCATAGTGCATCTTATTCTGCACCGTAGCAAAGAAATCCTTGGTGAGCTGGCTGTCGAGGGAATAATCCACGGCGGTGGCATAGATGTCCGTGATTTTCTGATAGAAACGGCGCTCACTGGCACGGATTTCCTGAATCTCGGAAATCAGATGTTCAAAATAGTCTTCATCAAAAATCTGACCGTTGATGAGCCTGCTTTTGTCCAGAACATATCCCTGCTTGGTAAAAGTGTCCAGCACCCTGGTTGCCCACTGCCGGAACTGCGTTGCCCTGCCGGAGTTGATACGGTAGCCGACTGCAATAATGGCGGATAGGGAGTAGAACTTATATTGATAGGTTTTTCCGTTATCCGCAACTTGTGCAAAATTTGCACAGGTTGAATCTTCAGACAATTCGCCACTTTCATAGACATTTTTCAAATGCTTCGTCACAACGCTTCTGTCCACATCGAAAAGCTGAGCGATTGCTTTTTGTGTCAGCCATACGTCATGATCCTGCACTCGGACTTCGATACCGTCCTCCTGTGCGTCTTTCGTAAATACGAGGAAATCCACTGTACTGTTCCTGATTTGAAGTTTGTTTTTATTGTCAGCCATTGTATATCACCATCCCATCAATCCTTCTTATCCTTCGCTCTGCTCTTATACACATTATACTTATTCTTACACTGAGGGCTGCAAAATACCGCACTCGGTCTGCTTGCCACAAAGGTCTGCAAACAATGCTTGCAGATGCGGATGGGTTTTTCCGTGTCGGTCAGCATAAAGCTGAACATCATTTGTATCCCAAGCATAAGAGAGTGAAAATCCCACACAATCGTCGGCTTATCCAGTAAAGCAATACGGTAGGTCGGCGCATTGCCGCCGAAGGCTTCCATGCCCTGCTGCATCAAAAGCCGCTGTTCGGGGGTCATCGTGTCGTAATCCTCGTAGAACAGCACAGAGGTCAGATAGGTAAAGGCAATATCAATGAACTGCTGCTTTATCCATTCATAAGGCTCGGCATATTCTCGCTGGAAGCTCATATTGACTGCCATCGGCTTATCCGTCATAGTCATGGCAAGTGCCATCATTGCACGGTCATTCTGTATATTCCACATGGATTCCACGCCACGCTTGACCACATCCGGCTTAACAAAAGGAAAGAACAAATCAAGATAGTCCATCGTGGGCATGGATTCCTCACGGATAAAATGATTCTTCGGCAGATATACCGCCTCATAATCCATAAAATTCGGCGTAGTAGGCAGCGCTGTCATGAGACCAAGCAAGCCATACTTTACTGCAAATACTTGAATTGCCTTTTGTATTTCCTGCGGTGTTTTCTTCTGCGATTCCATCCGACCAATATCAATGGCATCCAGAATAAGGCGTTGGTATTCGCTCAGCGGGTCGTAAATTCCCGGCTGTGCCGTTGCGGTAGGCGTGAGATACAACATACCATTCTCCGCCGTTTTCCATTCATATTCATTATATCGCACCCAATGCGAACTGGTGCGTTGAAACAGGTTCTTCATCGTCAAACCCTCCGCCATGTATTGTAACCTATATTATCCATAATTATATTACGCATCACTGTTGTTTTCAATATCTACACCGTTTTCTCTTAAAAAATCTTTATCGAGCAAGGTCAAGGGCTGCTGTATCTGCACTTTTTCGGTAAGTGCGGCAAGCAGCTTTTTTCGTATCTTTTTGAGCATCGTGTTTCGCACTTTGCGGATGTTACGGTCAGACTGCCCACGAATAGCGGCAATTCTGACAGAACTATACTGCCGCAGTGCCCACAGGAACATAAGGAATTTGCTATCTTCGCTCAATTCCCGCAGGATATTGGATATATCCCCATCCGTCACAAGCTCGTGGATGTCGTAAGGACAGTAGAAAATGGAATCTACGAAATCACCTTTGCGTTCCAGCTTGGACAACACATCGTTGAGAGTGTCGGGAAAGTACAGCCCGCCTTCGGCTGCTCCATAGTCAAGGGGAACATCGTCACCACTTCGGTACAGCTCGTGATAGCGCTCCTTGCGCTGACGGTTGGCATCGAGCCGATCATACCACGCCACAAGGTTTTCGTAATCTTTGAGCGTTCGGGCAGAATCCTCCAACCGTTTCAGAGCCTGCGCCCGAAGCTCACGCTTTAAGAGTTTTCGTTCGGGCTGCTCATCTCCGGTATCATCCCCGTCATCCTCTATGGGATGTTCCTCTGCATCGGCTTCCAGTTCGTCAATGAGCCGCTGTTCCTTGGCAAGCCTGCGTTGTGCCTGCTCCTGTTCTTCGGCTTCTTCATCCTCAATACTGGAAAATGTTACTTGTTCTCTTCGCTTCTTTCGGGGAGATTCATTGGGATCGGCTTCATCGGTGGTATCTTCCTCGTCATCCCAAAGGGCATTTTCATCTTCTTCATCTTCGTCTATGTAATCGGGAGCGTCCGTGTCGTATTCATCATAATAATCAGTATCTTCATCATAAAGATTGTCATTTTCGTATCGCTTGGGTTCGTCGTACACCGCAGGAACCCCCTTCAAAAATATTTTTCAAATTTTCTTTGATTATTCGAAAAAACAGTTCCGCTAAACACCCCGTATTTCTCCTATTAGTGAGGAAGTAATACATTCTGTCCCTTATTATATTACTTCCAATACTAAAGAAAGGAGGAAACTGCCTATGAGCAAAACCTATCGTGAGCTGACAGGAAAGGAGAAAAGACAGATCAAAAAGTTAGTTGTCTCCAAGTGTGCCAACTACGACAAGGAATACGGCTGCCTGCCATTATCGGGGACCCCGAAAAGTCGTAAGACTTTTTGGGGAGAGGAGGAGCAGCGGAGTGAGCGAGCTTTTCGTGCTTGCACGGAAACGAGCGATACCGAGCTTGCGACGACGAGCAACTGCTATATGCTTGGTATCTGCTATACCAACAGCGCCCTGTGCAGATATTTTCGGGAATCTGTACTGCCCGAAGCACCGAAGCTGGACGCTGTATTCAATCACGCACCAACGGTCAACTGCAAGCTGTGCGGCAAGCCATTCCTCATTGACGGGAAACGGGTGTACTGCTCGAAACGCTGTGCCACCGAAGCACGCCGCCAGCAGACCGCAGCCAGAGTGCGTAAGCACCGTGAAAAGAAGAAACAAACCACAATGTAACCGTTTTGCCCTCGGAAAGCCTTGTACCGCAAGGCTTTTTTGAGGGCATTTCTGCATGGGTAAGGGGTTTATCCCTCTTGTCCTGCTTTAACCGCACAAATGGTTACAGGGAATCGGAACTATCAATAGTATACTCGAAATTTATGAATTATTCAATCTATGGAGGAGATTTGCCTATGGTAAAAAACGAAAGCAAGAATTTTGCTTATACCACCCACCGCATCGGTGGCACAACCTATAAAGTCAAGGTCGTGTTTAACGAAAGCGGTACGGAAACGATGGAGGATAAAATTTTACGAATTATTCGCAATGAAGTTCACACAAGCTGCGAAAAGTATGATATAATGGACGCACCACAAATGAGTCGACAGTCTGAAAGGAGCGCATCATGAGCGTGAAACAGACTGTGGGACAGGATCCCAATAAAATTACGGCATTGTACGAGAGACTTTCCCGTGACGATGACCAGGTTGGCGATAGCAACAGCATTGTCAATCAGAAAAAATACCTCGAAAGCTATGCCCAGCAGAGAGGTTATACAAACTGTCAGCACTATACGGATGACGGTTGGAGTGGAGGAAATTTTGAGCGTCCTGCGTGGAAACAGCTCATTGCAGACATTGAAGCAGGCAAGGTTGCCCATGTTATAGTCAAGGACATGAGCAGGGCGGGCCGTGACTATCTGCAAACAGGCTTTTACACGGAGGTGTTCTTTCGTCAGCACAATGTACACTTTGTGGCGATTGCCAACAGCGTGGACAGCGACGATCAGAACAGCAACGAATTTGCTCCTTTTTTGAATATTATGAACGAATGGTACTTGCGAGATTTAAGCCGCAAGCAGCGCACCGCCATTCGTGTCAAGGGCGAATCGGGCAAGCCCACCACCAACTGCGCCATCTACGGCTACAAGAAAGACCCGGAGGACAAGTATCACTGGCTGATTGATGAGGAAGCGGCAGAGGTTGTCCGCCGCATCTTCCGGTTGACCATCGAGGGCAAAGGTCCGTATGACATTGCCCGCATCCTATTTGATGACAAGATCGAAACCCCTGCGGTCTATGCCGCAAGGCAAGGCCGGGGCGTTTGGAAAAGCAAAGAGGAATTTCCCAATCCCTATAACTGGAGTGGCTATATCGTCGGGAACATCCTTGCAAAGCCGGAGTATATGGGGCATACGGTCAACTTCCGTTCTCACAAGCAGTCCTACAAGGACAAAAGCCCTGTGATGAATCCCAAAGAGGAATGGCTTGTCTTTGAGAACACCCACGAAGCTATCGTGGATAAGGAAACGTGGGAGCTTGCACAGAAGCTCCGAAAGACACCGAGACGCCACGACACGATAGGCGAAGCCAATCCCCTGACGGGACTTCTGTTCTGTGCAGACTGTGGGGCAAAGATGTATAATCAGCGCACAAGAGGTTCCGACACCAAGCCTTATCCATCCGATGCCTATGAGTGTTCCACCTATAAATTGGCGGGTCAGAAACGCTCTGCCGCCTGCCGTAATCACCATATTTCCACAAAAGCACTCCGAGAGCTGATCTTGAACACCATCCGCACCGTCAGCACCTATGCCATTTCCAATCAAGACGAGTTTATGGAAAAGGTGCGCTCCGCTTCTCAGATCAAACAGAAAGAAGCAGCAAAGGAAACCAGGCGTAGGCTGAACAAGGACAAGAAGCGTATTGCCGAGCTTGACAATATCATTAAAAAGCTCTATGAATCCTTTGCTATCGGGCGCATTACCGATGAACGCTTTGATACCCTGCTTGCCGAATATGAAGCCGAGCAGAAAAACTTGCAGGCATCCGTGGAAGAAGCCGAACAGCGGGTATCCTCTTTTGAGGAAGATACCGCTCGTGTGGAGCAGTTTATGGAGCTTGCGAGGAAATACACCGACTTTTCCGAGCTGACCACACCAATGATAAACGAGTTTATCGATAAAATCATTGTCCACGCTCCCGAAAAGGTAGACGGTGACAGAGTGCAGGAGGTTGAAATTTATCTGAAGTTCATCGGGCATTTTGAGCTTCCCGCACCGGAGTTGACCGAGGAAGAAATCAAGCGGCAGGAGTTTTTGAGGAAAGAACGTGCCCGCAGCCGTGAACGCTACCAAAAGCTGAAATCCGGCGAACGCACCGTAGGCGTTCCCATCACGCAGACCTGCAAGTGCTGCGGCAAGACCTTTGAAGCGAGGTCAACGGCAAAGCTGTTCTGCGATGTGAATTGCCGAGCGAAGTATTACCGGCAGGAAGCGGCAAAGGAACGAAGCCGTGAAATCACCTGCGAACACTGCGGCAAGGTTTTTACTACGACACGAAACAGCGTTAAATACTGCTCTGATGATTGCCGGTATGCGGCACAGATCAAGCGGCAGGGCGAACGGAAGAAAGCCTTGCGGGAATCAAAGCAGGAACCGGCATTGCCGGAGAAAGAACAGAAAACAGCATAACGATATTTGAAGCGGATTGATGTATGTCGATCCGCTTCTTTCATTTTCAGGTGGACATTTTGCCCAACACCAAAACTATCAAATTTTTTGTATCGCCGCAAAGCGGCAGGAAGGAAACTCTATGAATTTTACGAACAACTACAACACCAATCCCATCATCATCGGTATCGACCACGGCTACGGTAACATCAAGACCGCCCATTGCTGCTTCAAAACGGGCGTTGCCGCCTATGACAAAGAGCCGACCTTCAAGGGCAATCTACTCGTCTATGAGGGCAGATACTATCTCATCGGCGAGGAACACAAGGAATTTATCTCCGACAAAATGGCAGACAGCGACTACTATATTCTCACTCTTGCCGCCGTTGCCCGTGAGCTGAATATCCGCAAACTGACCTCCGCCCGTGTCCACCTTGCGGCTGGACTTCCTTTGACCTGGGTGAGCGAGCAAAAGGACAGCTTCAAGGCGTATCTTTTGCAGAACGACAGCGCCGACTTCACTTTTAAGGGTGTTGACTATCATGTTGATTTTGTCGGAGCAGATATTTTCCCACAGGGCTTTTCTGCGGTTGCAGACAAGCTCCGTGAGTTCAAGGGTATCAATATGCTCTGCGATATTGGCAACGGCACAATGAACGTCATGTATATCAACGAGTGCCGCCCTCTTGCGAAAAAGTGCTTCACCGAAAAGTACGGCACCAATCAGTGTATGCTTGCGGTTCGTGAAAATCTGATGAAGCAGTTTGGTGTATCGGTAGATGAAACCGTCCTTGAGCGTGTCATCCGTCACGGTACGGCAGACATCAGCCAGCGTTATCTGACCGCCATCCGTGATACTGCAACCGAATATGCGGAGGGCATTTTCCGCAGATTGCGTGAGCATGAATACGATCCCGAACTGATGCGCCTGTATGTGGTAGGCGGTGGAAGCTGTATTCTCAAAAACTTCGGCAGCTATGACAAAGATCGTGTGATTATCAACGATGATATTTGCGCTACTGCAAAGGGCTATGAACTGCTTGCTGAGCAGAAGCAGAGCAGAAAAGGCGGCATCGTATGAAGCAGATCTTCACGACCACCCTGCGCTTAAACCTTGCAGACGAGGATGACCGCCGAGCCTACGAACATTTACAGCGAATGGATAAAAAGCAATATCGGTCTTACAGCAAGGCGATTGTTACCGCAGTCAATGACCATTTTGAACGCCAGGCACGGCTTGAAAGCGATCCGTATCTGGAAACCCGTGCAAAGGAGGATGCTTTTCTTCGGCGTGTGATGGAAGCCATTGAGCAGGGCTTGCGGTTTGCACCCGTCAGTATGTTTCCGTCCACGCCGCCTGCCGCCGTTGAAGTTCTGTCTACTGAGGATGACGAGAACATTTCAGCGGCATTGGACTTCGCTGACAGCTTCTGATACTACAAATGCCCTCGTTTGGTATTACTGCGATACCAAACGGGGGCATGTTTGCTACTACAACGATTTCCAGAAAAAGCGTGATACCAAACAGACGGACATCTGGTATTACACTGCTATCGAATAACCCTACTTTTACTACCACAGGAGGAATTTTTATGACCGAGAACGAGAAAAAGTTATTACAGGCCAAGCACAGATTGGAAGAAGCCGAGATGCGTGATCGTAATAAGGAGCGAAAAGTAAGGACACGACGGCTGATCCAGGAGGGAGCGATACTTGAAAAGGTCTTTCCGAGCGTTGCTTCCATGAGCCTTGACGATGTGGAGGACTTTTTATGCAGATTAAGACGATAAACTTGGGACGAGGGGCGTTCGGGCAACCGGGCGTCCCGTTTCTTTTATCCCGAAGGGCGCACTTACTCACCACCCCGAAGGGGCGGTGGTATTGCCTGCGGCAACCGTGCGCTCTGCGAGGCGGATGCGGCTCCTGCGGGAGCCTTATGGACAATGCCACATCACGGCGGTGCTGCTGTCATAGTCCACGCAGTCGGTGCACAGTGATTGCATCCCTTAATACCGTCGCTTCAACCGACGGTATTCCACCAACTGCCCGCACAAACCTGCCACTGGCAGCTTTGTCAGCGGTAATGACTATCAGCATTAGTGATAGTCATTTTCTCTTTGAAAAGAGAAACAGAAACTTTGCAAAAGGACGGTGAGAACGAATGGCGATCTACCACTTGGAAGCGAAAGTGGTCAGCAGAGGTACGGGACGCTCTGCGGTTGCCGCTTCCGCTTATCTGAGCTGTACCAATATTCTTAACGACTATGACGGGGTACGGCACGACTTTACACGAAAGAAAGGGCTTGTGTGGCAGGATGTGTTTCTGCCGGAGTTTGCGCCACCCGAATGGAAAGACCGAGGTGTACTTTGGAACGCCGTGGAGGAAAACGAAAAGACCAAGGACAGTCGCCTTGCCCGTGAGTTCGTTCCTGCTCTGCCCATTGAACTGACACCGGCACAATGGCAGGATCTTCTAACCGATTTTATCCAGAACAGTTTTGTTGCCGAAGGAATGTGCGCTGATGTGGCGATCCACGATCCGTACCCGCCCGGTCATAATCCTCACGCTCATATTATGCTGACGGTTCGCCCGTTGGATGAACAAGGAAACTGGCAGTACAAGACCGAGAAAGAATATCTCTGTATCAGAAACGGTGAGGAACGGGGCTTTACCGCCGCTGAGTTCAAGGCGGTACAGGCTGACGGATGGGAGAAACAATATCCTTACAAGGTCGGGCGCAAGAAAGTGTATATGCCGCCATCTGAAGCGGAGAAGCACGGATACGAACGAGCCAACAAGCACCCGAAAAGCACCAAGTTCGGCAGGCAGAATCCCATTGCCGAGCGTTGGAACAGTGAGGAACAGCTTATGGAATGGCGCAAGGCGTGGGCAGATGTGACCAACCGCTATTTGGAGCGATACGGACACGATGAGCGCATCGACCACCGCAGCCATGCAGATCGGGGCTTGACCGAGCAGCCCACCATTCACGAGGGTGTAGTTGCCCGTGCATTGGAGAAAAAGGGCATCATCTCTGAACGCTGTGAAATCAACCGTCAGATCAAGGCAGACAATGCTCTGCTGCGAGAGCTGAAAGCAACGGTTAAGAAGCTGATGCAGGCGGTGAAGAATACCGTTCCTGCCATAGCGGAGGCAATGGAAAAGATACGCAGCAGTATGCTGATTTTCAGTTATCAGCTCCGTCATATAGGTGTAGGCAAACACAACATGGGCAAGCGTGTCAAGGCAGTCAAGCCGGAGCTTGAACGCTATGCGGGATTGGTGCAGCAGATCAAGGAGAAATCCAAGGAACGGAAAGCTCTGCTTGCGGAGAAAAAGGAAACGCCGTTCTATCAGATACCCAAGCTGCATGACCTTACCCGCCGCATTACCGAGCTGACCGAGGAATTGGAGGAACTGAAAACCGAAAAGGAAATGGTGCTTCGCTCTTTGGACTGTGCCGACGATGCGGGCATTTCTGCGGTGAAGAAAGAAATCGCCACATTGGAGGGTGCGCTACAGAAGCTGTCTGAGCAGGAGGCGAAATATTCTGCCGAGCTTGATGAAGCCTTGAAGCAGTACGCCGAGCTGAAAGAGCAAGCCGCCGGTATGGATGCCGCCGAGCTGATGGACGCACGGCTTGCCGTTCGTGATGAAAAGGAACGATCTGCCGTTGATCGAGTAAAATCTGCCTACGGTGAGAAATACGATCCGATGATGATGCACGACAGCAAGCGTGATGTGGCAAATCTGCTCCATGAGGAAGCGGAGACACGGTCTGTTCGAGAGTTTTTGCGGCAGAAACAGAAAGCACAGCAGACACAGCAGCATAAGAAACCCAAACGCCACGAACAGGAACGGTAATGTGCCGTTCCTGTTCTTTTTACTTGTATTTTGATTGAATGGAGGGATAAACACTATGAATATTTACGGATATGTACGGGTATCCAGCACAGACCAGAACGAGGATCGCCAGATGGTCGCTCTGCGGGAAGTAGATGTACCCGAAAAGAATATTTTTATGGATAAGCAGTCTGGCAAGGACTTTGACCGTCCAAATTACAAAAAGCTGGTACGGAAACTGAAAGCCGGGGATCTGCTTTATATTCTCAGCATTGACCGCTTGGGGCGAAACTATGAAGAAATCCAGAAGCAATGGCGTGTACTGACCAAAGAAATCGGTATCGACATTTGCGTGCTGGATATGCCGCTGCTGGACACCCGCAACGGTAAAGACCTGATGGGAACTTTTATTGCAGACCTTGTACTGCAAATTCTGTCCTTTGTGGCACAAAGTGAGCGTGAGAATATCAAGAAGCGGCAAGCCGAAGGGATCGCTGCAGCGAAGGCAAAAGGCATCAAATTCGGCAGACCCGAAAAGGCTGTACCCGACGATTTTGGAAAAATCGTGAAAGCATGGGAGCAAAAGAAGCTGTCGCTGGCAGAGGTTTTGAAGCAATGCAATATGAGCGAAGCTACTTTTTACCGTAGATTGCGGGAATACAGACTACTGCAAGCCAAGAAAAAAGTGTGATTTAACGACTTGCGGCTATCAGAAGGTGTACCTTTTGACAAACCTCTCCCCAAAATACATAGTGAAACAGAGAGGTTATAATTTGTATTGAAGATCGAACAATTTTCAATAATTTCAGCGAAATTCTTGATTTATTCATACTTTTCGAGTATAATGTATAAGGGTTTTTATACGAATTTGCGGCTATCAGAAGGTACACCTTTTGATTATTGTTACAGACTATTATGCACCGCCATATCAATATTTCTTGCTCTTCAAAAGGAGGATAAGGATGAACAAAATAGTTTTAATATTCGGAGTTTTATTTATCGTGATTGCCGGTTGCTTAATTGGAACCAGTTTATCCCATTTAGAGGATGAAGATGTCATTGTGATGGATGAAAATGCAGAAACAGTTGAAATGGAACAGCCGTCCAACACAGAATTTTCTGAGGTTTCTACAGATGCTGTGGAAACCTCGGAAGACGATGCGATGTTTGTTGCCGTTGATGCTTTAAAATCACCCAATAATGAGATTCAGCAGTATATTTCTTCACAGGTACAAATTGACGAGACGCATATTCGCATGACTGCTGATAAAATGGGAGAGGTATATCTCTCCGGAAAAGCAGAATCCGTATCTGCTTTTCGTTACGGAAGATTTTCTTTTTGTATCAATACTATGAAAGGCGTAGGATTGTTTCCTGCAATTTGGATGTTGCCATCCGATACCAATTCCGATTATCCGGAAGTAGATATTTATGAACTGATTGGGAATGAACCCAACATATTTTATGGAGTGCTACATTACATGGAGGAAAGTGAAAAATCAAGAGATTTTTTTAGACATACCTTTCCAGTTGATAAAATACCGGAAACATACCGTATTACATTTGAATGGACGCCGGAAGAAATGATCTGGTATCTGGAAGATGAAGTAGTCTATACGATTCGGGAGAATGTTCCAGATGAACCGATGTATTTTATTTTTAATCTTGCGGTAGGAGGAGATTGGCCGGGAAGTCCGGACGCTTATACTGAGTTCCCGGCGATGTTTGAGGTGAAAATTCTGGAGTTTGAGCCGCAGGAAATCTATTCGAGATAAGGAAAGAATGATACTATGCAGGTAAAAAGAACCGAGCAAAAATTTATATTAAACAGTCAGGAACGTGTTCTTGCACAAAAGAGCATTGGCGCAGTTATGCCGAAAGACCCCTACTGTGTTTCGGCGGACGGCTATGAGATCCGATCGCTTTATTTTGATACCTTTTCTGATCGAGCTTGCGCTGAAAAAGAAGAAGGCTTGCAAGAGCATGAAAAAATTCGGGCAAGGATTTACGGAACGAATGACCGTATCATAAAGTTGGAAAGCAAAAGGAAGAATGGAGAATTACAAACAAAAGACAGTATGTTGATCGATCGAAACACATTGGAAAATTTATGTGTCGGAAATTACAACGTCCTTTTGCAAAGTAATGATCCGCTGGCCATGTATTTTTACATAAAACTTTCTCAGGGGATGGCACCGAAAGTGATTATACAATACAAAAGAGTGTCCTACTGTGCTGCCGGTAATCATACGAGGATTACATTTGACACCGATATACGAGCCACTGAGAGCAATTTTGATTTGTTTCAAGAGAAACTGCTGACTTATCCAATTCTTTCGTCAGATCAGACGATTATGGAAGTAAAATATAATAACTTCCTTTTTGGATATATAAAAGAGGCGTTAGCCGGAGTAAAAAAATCCACCACATCTTTCAGTAAATATTCTAACGGAAGAATGTTTTATAAATACATGATATAGGGAGAGAGTAGAAATGAAGGAATTTATTATTGAAAATCTTTTGGCGGGAAGTACTGTGTCTTTTTTTGATGTTGCCATTAAGCTTTTTATGGCACTTTTGATTGGGGCTACTATCTATATTGCATACTATTTTACATCAAGCAAGGTTTCCTATAACAGTAACTTTAACCTTTCACTGGTTGCTATGGCGATCATCACTACAGCGATTATGGCAGTTATCACGAATAATATTGCTTTATCTTTGGGTATGGTTGGTGCGTTGTCAATCATTCGTTTTCGTACAGCTATCAAAGACCCACGTGATGCCATGTTCATCTTTTGGAGTATTATGGTTGGCATCTGCTGCGGAGTTGCACAGTATGTGATTGCGATTGCCAGCACGGTGGTTCTCTTTTTATTCTTTATTCTTGCAAAAGCTGTCAAAGAGGAAAGAAGATATATTTTAATTATTCGCTGTGAAGTTGATGCAATGGAATATGTGAAATCGGTTACCTACCGCTATTTCAAAAACAGCCGAATCTCAGTTCAAAATACAACCAGTGAATATGCAGAATTTATCTATGAATTGAAACAATTTGAAAAGACCAAAACAGATGATTTTCTCAAAGAATTGTATGCTTGCAAAAAAATTGAGTGTGCAAACTTTGTTTTACAGGAAGATAAAGCAAGTGTATAAGGGAGCGATTCTGTTATGAGAAGAAAATGGCTTATGCTTGGTGTGGTGCTTACTTTATGTGTGATAGTTGCGCTCCTGCCCCTTTATCCTAAAGTAGATACCTCTGTTGTTCATCAGCATCAAAGTTATCCAGCGGAAAATAAAGAAATCACCGGTTTTGATGAGAACGGTGTTCTGACTTCCCATCTGCCGCTGATTGTTTTAAAAGCGGGCGGCAATGTGATTCCGGGTGCAGATAGGCCTACCGATCAGGAATTATACTGTGAATTTGCTGTGATTGACAATAACAATCACTTAAACCGTTCAGACGATGCCCCAACCCAAACCGGCAGAATGGCGATTAACGTTCGTGGAAATTCTTCACGTTATTTTCCCAAAAAACAATATGCAATCCGAACGGTAGATGATGCCGGCATTCCGCAGGAAACAGCTTTTTTCGGTATGCCGGCAGAAACCACTTGGGTACTAAACGGAAGCTATATAGACTATTCCCAAATTCGCAACTACATGATGTATAATATTTCTTCTGAAATTATGGATTATGCACCTCAATGCCGACTTTGCGAGGTGTTTCTGACAAATGCAGACGGTGAGTTGGAATATCAGGGGCTGTATACCATGATAGAAAAACCAAAGGTTTCGAAAGAACGATTGGACTTGACACCCTACAATCCGAAATATACGGAAACCTCTTTTGTTGTGCAGATGAATAGACGGATTGATGATGCAAGGATCGATCATCTGAAACCGGATGATGTTGATGTGTATTCTGCCAATTTGGAATATCCTGATGTGGAAAAGATTACGGATTCCTCATTGCAATATATACAAAAAGAGATACTCCAATTTGAAAAAACACTTTACGATGCGGAGTATTCCGATAATTGGGAAAAGGTGAATCAACGCACCGATTTGGACAGCTTTGTAGATTATTATATTATCAATGAATTTTTTCAGAATTATGATGCCGGAACACGCTCCACCTATCTCTATAAAAATTTAGGCGGTAAATTTTCTATAGGACCGGTGTGGGACTTCGATGGTGCGTTTAATAACTATACGGGAATGAATTTTACTCCTGATCTGATAGAAACAGGTGCTACATTTTACTATTTTTATCTTACTCATAATCCTGAATTTGTGAAACGATGCTGTGAACGCTATAAGGAGCTTCGCAAGACGGTTTTATCGGAAGAATATCTGCTTAAATATATAGACGAGAGCAGTATGTACTTAGGCAGCGCAGTGATTAGAAATTGTGATAAATGGTATGATGGAGATTATTCTCTCTATTATGGTGATATAGAAAAGATGCAAACATTCGTTATAGAAAGAGGCAAATGGATGGATGAGCATTTTAAAGAATATATAGCGATTGTAAGGTAAGCGAAGATGAAGAACATGAAAAAAGGATTTACAATCAGCGTCATGACAGCTGTTTTGTGTATTATTTGTATATGCTTGATATTTCATTGTTTTGATGGAAATAAATGTGAAAAAAATAATATATTCAGAACCAATCAGAAAAAAATAGAAATTCTGCAAGATGGAAGCTGGACGGATTTTGAGATAAAAGGCGTCAATATCGGAACCGGTTATCCGGGAGTGTTTCCAAATGAATTCGGTATCAGTGAGGAAACCTATGCTCGATGGTTCAACCTGATCGGGGAAATGAATGCCAATACGATCCGGGTTTATAAAATACAATCGCCATGGTTTTATAAAGCCTTTGCCCAATATAATGAAACTCATGAAAATAAAATTTATCTCGTTCAAGGTGTAGATTTTAGTGAGGATTTGATGTTTTCGGAAGAAAATTTGCTGAATCCGAAGCAGAAAAACAAAGTCTTTCAAGAAACCAAAAAGACAGTTGATGCATTACATGGGGAAAATATAACGTTTGATACAGACACAGGAAAAATGTATTACTATAGTAATGATGTTTCCGACTATGTATTAGGATATGTTTTAGGCGTGGAATGGGACGAAATGTTTGTAGATTATGTATGTCGTTTTAATGAAGGGATTGCGCCTTATCAAGGAACCTATATATCCAGTAGGCAGGAGGCAAATGCCTTCGAGATTTTCTTCTCTCAGTGGGGAGATTATCTTTTAAAATATGAAGATGAAACTTACGGAACCCAGAAACTTCTCTCCTTTGCCAACTGGCCGGAAACAGATCCACTGGTAAATGAGGTATCCCCCAAACTATCGGTTGCATCAGTTACAGAAAATACAGAAGCCTTTATTGACCTTGAAAATCTACAACTTTCCGATAAGGTGGAGAGTGGGATGTTCGCTTCTTATAATGTCTATCCCTACTTTCCTGCCAGCCTTCAGTATGGAAAATATACGGAGTATATTGATGACGAAGGTAATCGAAATCCCTATCGGAAATATCTGATGGAGCTTGTTGATCATCATTCCTGTCCGGTTATTATCACCGAATACGGAGTTCCTGCTTCCAGAAGCCCAGCATATAAAGATGTGTGGAGAAATTTATCGCAGGGTGGAAATAACGAAACCGAACAAGGTATTGCCTTGCTGAAGATGTATGAGGATATTCAGAAAGCGGGTTGCGCTGGAGGGATGGTATTCACATGGCAGGGCGAATGGTTTAAGCGTTCATGGAATGAAAAAAATTTGTCCGATCCGGATGGCAGAGCAAGCTGGAGTAATGCACAGAGTATAGAGCAGTTTTACGGATTGCTTGCATTTGAGCCGGGAGATGGCAAGGTTGAAAACTATCCGGATGGAAAAATTTCAGAATGGTCGAAAGAAGATGTTGTATTAGAAAATAATGATACGAAACTCAGTATGAAATCGGATGAAAAATATATTTATTTTATGGTGCAGGGGTTATCTGATATTAAAAGTGGCAATTCTATTAATCTTGCACTGGATGTTCTGCCAAACGCAGGAACAACCTATACAGAAAACTTAGACTTTGCCATCCCGGTGGATTTTTTGATTCAAATCAATGCAGAAAAAGGCAGTAAGCTATTGGTTCATGACGATTCGGATTTGGCTGTTTATTCGATTGCAGTCAAAAACAAAAGTGCGGCAGTTGACGAAATTTATAAAAAAGCTGAGGAATTAATGCTGCCGTTGAAAAATAATACCGATACATTTCATGTTGCTTCCAGAGCAAGTGGCAGTGTAAATAACTTCCTTTTGAATGAAAAGCCTCTTGAAAAGGTTGGGATGTTAAAGCATGGGAACGCTAATCCGAACAGTGAGAATTATGATTCCAACGCAGATTACTGCATCAACGGTGATATCGTAGAGGTTAGAATCCCGTGGGCGCTTCTGAATTTTTATGACCCTTCTAAATGTATGGTAATTGATGATTATCACAAAAACGATTTTAATATCAAGGGTTTGAAAATCGAGGAGATTTATGCGGCTGTCTACTATGACAATCAGGAAAGCGTGACTGATTTCGGTACATATAAATTAAAAGGCTGGAAAACCCCGCAGTTTCATGAACGGTTAAAGGAATCATACTATCTGCTTCAAAAAGCGTTTGGAGGTGACTGATATGGTGATTCATAATTTTTATATGGTTATATTGTATACTCTATGTGGATATAGTTTACTTTGTTTATGTGTTAAATTGCTTTTGGATAGGAACAGAGAAAAAAAGGCAGAGAAAAAGAAAAAAATAATTTGTGATTTTTTCCTTTTTCGTTCCAAAAAAGAACCTGCAGAAGCATCCCTCATTATGAGGTTAGCACAGGACGATTTCCTGTTCGCTTATATCTGTGAATGTTACATAAAACTCAGTTCGCAATATACATTGCATAAACAACAAAAAATGTCAAAATATATGCAGTCTCTTATGGAATATAAAATTGACTCTCTGGTAAAAGAGGATGTGCAGACACGATGTTTGATTTTGAAATACCTATGTCAAATGGGAATTCATTCGGATACAATTAACCAATTCATCTATAAGTGCAGTCAGCAATCTAAGCTGGAACAGGCATGGGTAAAAGCAATTGGCCTAAGCGAAAATAAAGTTTCCGAAGAAGTTCCTGTAAAGGCTGTGTGTAAGGTGGGATAAAAAGATGATGCTGATTTATATGATACGTGTTTTATTTGTCTTGTTTTTTGTATATACAGTAATCTATCTTTTCCAAATGGGAATCAGTCTCTGTATCTCGATTTATCGCCTTGAAAAATATAAGAAAAATAAAACGCTTAATCGAGAACTATTTCCCACCGCATTTGCCAAACGGATTCCGGTTAGCGTTATTATTCCCGCATACAACGAGGCGGCTTGTATAACAGAAACAATCGAAGCTTTATTTGAGGAAGATTATCCGAATCTGGAAATTATTGTAGTAGATGATGGCTCAAATGATAACATGGAATCTCTTGTAGTAAAGAGATTCGGACTGATAAAAGAACCTGTTTTGTCTGAATTTGAATTGAAGGCAAAACCGATTCTTCGTCAATATCGAAAAGTATTTGATGAAAAAACGCTTATTTTTATACATAAGGAAAACGGTGGAAAATCAGATGCGCTTAACTGCGGACTAAATATTTGTCATAGCCCATACTGCGTTATGCTGGACGCTGATACAAAAGTTCAACGAGGCTCCATCCGCATAATGATGAGTTGCTTTTTGATGAATCCCAAAACCATTGTTTGTGCAGGTGCTGTTGGCAGTGAAAATTTGAAAAATTATCCAAAACTTACTTTTTTGAAGAAAGCACTGGTTGTTTTCCAAATATTAGAATATTATCGGACATTTTATATGCAAAGAATAATGTTCGATCATATCAATGCGAATATTATTGTCTCCGGTGCGTTTGCCATGTTTGATACTGATTTAGTGAAACGGGTTGGTGGCTACCAAGTAAATACAATTGGAGAGGACATGGAACTGACCATGCGTCTCCATGCGTTTTGTGCTTCACAGGGAAAAGAATATCACATCGCATATGCTCCGGAAGCAAAGTGCATGACGCAGCTGCCGTTTACATATAAAGACTACTATCATCAAAGGCGGCGTTGGCATATCGGGCTGCTGCAAAGTATGAAATTTCATAAATATATGCTTGGAAATAAAAATTATGGATGGGCTGGAATCACATCCGGTACATTTTTCATTTTGTATGAACTTCTTGCACCGTTTTTGGAGATCATTGGGGTGGCTACCTTAATCGCAGCCAATTTACTGGATATTTTGAATCTTCAATTCACCATACAGGCAACTATCCTATATACGTTGATTGTTATATGGATACAGGCAATTCTTGTAAGTGCTGTTAATCGGTATAAAGTGGAACCGATTAACGGCAAACAGCGATGGATTTTGTTTCTGATTTCTATATTTGAGATAGTATTTTTTCATCCGCTCAATATTGTAATAAAAATAATAGCGACAGCTATGAACTATTGGCACAGAAAAAGCTGGGAACATATTCAGCGTATTGAAACGAACCGGTAAAGACTTTTTGATTCTTTATCACATCCGCTCAGAGATTTCGAAGATAAGCTAAATAAAATAGCTATAAAAAATCCATCAGATTTCATTTTTCCTATTAGGATGAAGGCTTATGGATTATTTTATTTTTGGAGAATTTATGAGCTGTTTCATCGATTTTATAGATATAAATTTGTTGGAGAAATACACCTTGACAAATCTCGTCTCAGAAGGCTATCCTTCTGGAATACGCCAAAAAGAACCACTTCCCGAACCCGGTGTTCTTTGTGGATGATGGCTACTCCGGCACGAACTATGACCGCCCCGGCTTTCAGAGTATGCTGGTCGAGATCGAAGCAGGGCGTGTAGGAATCGTTATCACAAAAGACCTGTCCCGACTGGGGCGCAACTCTGCCTTGACGGGTCTGTACACAAACTTCACCTTTCCCCAGTATGGCGTTCGCTACATTGCCATTAACGACAATTACGACACCATTGACCCGAACAGCGTAAACAACGATTTTGCGGGCATTAAGAACT
>ENA-UACB01000194-UACB01000194.1-human-gut-metagenome-genome-assembly--contig:-NODE-194-length-17789-cov-6.918180_pt1 | contig 17789 bp, 15 predicted proteins | sample MGYA00243873_ERZ654213 | MGnify/ENA primary metagenome ERZ654213 (study PRJEB26926, sample SAMN06165218) | human gut metagenome | biome: ENVO:00009003; feature: ENVO:2100002; material: ENVO:00002003...
ATATTATAAAGAACATGATACACATACCACATTATACGTCTTTCTTTCCATTAAATAAAAAATCCGGGTACTCTCATTTGAGTACCCGGTCCATTCACCTGTTGCTATGCATTCTTTATAAGCTCCGGTTTACGGAAGGTACGGAACAGTCCAATCTGCTCCAGTGCCTTTGCAATGCCGAAAAAGACAATTGAATCTATCGGCCACATAATAAGGTTCTTAAGTGCACGCATTGGAAGGATTGCCATAAGTGCCTGTCCATACAGTACCTGCAGACACAGAGTATTGAGAATGACATTGCAGATGAGCATTACTACAAACTTCGCAGCAAGCACTCTCCATATGGTAAGCTTTTTCTTATAAAAGAAACATCCATATAAAACACCTGCAAGCATTACAACAAGTGTAAGCTGTGGACAAAATGGTCCTGTAGGCTTCATCAGATACTTGATGATGTCAAGCGCTCCGTGGAAAACAGCTCCGGCAACCGGCCCAAACAGGTAATCAACGATACCATTTGGAATACCGGAAAAACCGATACGGATAAGCTGTCCATATTCGATGGAGAAATATCCAAGGATAACGGCAACTGCAGCAAGCATTGCCATAGTTGTGATGGTTCTGACCGATTTAAGCTCTCGGGCAGAATCGGTGAACAAAGTAACGAATTTTTTCATTAAAAAATTACCTCCTTTGCAGACCTCACCGAACTACAACAGGAGATAATTAATATCTTCGGATGCAGCGGGATGCAACTCATGTACCGCAAGATTTTCTTTTCGTCCGGGTGACAACTCCCTGTTCATCCGGCACTTAACGCACATGTGTCTACTCTGCTAAAATTTATTTATTTGTAACGTATTAAAGTATATCACACTCTAATATCAAATCAAGTCTTTTTATTCAATATAATAATTAAAGGGCCAAAATACCTTTTGACCCTCATATCTTATCGTATCCTACTATTTTATTTACTCTATCTTGGATCCGGACGATGCTTCATGTCACGGATAGGAATATTGGCAACAAGTGCCGGAACCATTCCGTTGTTAGAATCAGACTCTGTCTCTGTGATTTTCACATCAAGAGCTTCCGCATCAATATCCATATAGCGGGAAATAACCTCAATGATATCCCTTTTCATCATCTCCATCATCTCCGATGAGCAGTTTGCACGGTCAGAAACCAGCACCAGCTTCAGGCGATCCTTTGCAACATTACCAGAAGATTTCTTTTTAAATAAATCCATTATACCCATGGTACGTATCCCCCTTTAATTTTTCTTAAACATATCCTTTAGCTTTTCAAAGACACCATGCTTCTGGTTTAAATCAAGGAAAGGAACCTCCTCGCCCATGATACGGCGGCAGATATTCATATATGCCTTTCCTGCAAGGCTGTCTGAACCGACTAACGGCTCACCACGGTTTGTAGAAATAACAATCTGCTCATCATCCGGTACTGCACCGATTAAGTTGACTGCAAGGATCTCTGTTACATCATCCACATTCATCATATCACCGCGCTTAACCATATCGACACGCAGACGGTTGACAATCAGATCAATGCGCTTCATCTCATTTGCCTCGAGAAGGCCAACAATACGATCAGCGTCACGGATTGCTGATACCTCAGGTGTAGTAACAACGAGTGCACGGTCAGCTCCTGCAACGGCATTCTTGAAGCCCTGCTCGATACCTGCCGGGCAGTCAAGCAGAATATAGTCAAACTCCTCACGAAGCTCATTGATAAGCTCAACCATCTGCTCCGGTGTAACAGCATCCTTGTCCCTTGTCTGGGCTGATGGAAGCAGACACAGATCAGGATATTTCTTATCCTTGATAAGGGCCTGACGTATACGGCATTTGCCCTCAACGACATCTACGAGATTGTATACAATACGATTCTCAAGTCCCATAACAACATCCAGGTTACGCAGTCCGATGTCAGTATCAATCATAACAACCTTTTTATTTAACTGTGCAAGACCTGTACCGATATTTGCTGTGGTTGTGGTCTTGCCCACACCACCCTTTCCTGATGTGATAACGATTACTTCGCTCATGAACTTTCTTCCTCCTACGTTCCTAAATGCTATTTAAAATATTTTTAGTAATTGGTTCGATGTAAATATATCCATCCTTTGCGATGGCTATCTGTGCCTGCTCCTGCACTGGCTTTTCCTTTCGCCTTCCCCTGTGCTTCGGCTGAGGCTCGTCCGGACTCTTCGCAATCAAATCACCAATCTGAATCTGAATCGGCTGCATATCAAGTGCAAATACAAAGCAGCTCCTGTCACCTGTACATCCGGCGTGGACATTGCCCTTTAATGCACCAAGAATAACGATATTGCCCTGAGCTATAATCTTGGCTCCAGGATTGACATCACCTATGATTGTGACCGAAGACTCGCTGGTAATCACCTGGCCTGACCTGAGCGTACCACGGTAAAACTGCTCCGGAACACTGACTGTTGCAACATTCTCGCACTGCTTCTGCACTGCCTCATTAAATGCCTCAACCTGCTCCTTCATAATGGCTTCCTGCTCGGTACCACTCTCCACAATGCACAAAATCTCAATTGTGGTATTTTCCTCAATAGCTGCAATTATCTGCTGCTGTTCATCATCTGAAAGATGCCTTCCCTCAAATGAAATAGCAAGCTTTGCGTTTTTAAAAAAATTGGCGGATGCCTTAAACTTCTCTACAACTGCCTTTATCAAATCAGCAAATGACATATCCGCATCTAAAATTAAATTGATTCCATATTTATTACTCTTTATCGTAACCGACTGTGACATGAGTACCTCCAATATCATTTAATATGAAATTCATTACTCTTAATTATACATTTTTATGTGACTTCACGCAACCTTTTTCTGTAGGCTTCATTAGGCTATACTGCCCAACAGACCTTTTATAATCTATTTCTATTCTTATATTTATTTTGTAGAGCTACAATAATCCATCTGGATTAGGATGTGTTTTAGATTCCATCGACAACACCTCTTCAAAAGTCCGAACAATATGGGGAATCACAATCCGCTTATCTGGTTGCAAACAATTTTAACAACAGCCGCCGGAACCATAATACTGTTAGCCGCTTAATTGCAACTTTACAGAGAGCTGCATCAACAACCGATTATGTTTATATTAATTATTAACGGAATACCATTAACACCAATCCCCACAAAAGCACTTCTTATGGCACTCTCCATAGAACTAAATGAGCTTTTGCATCAGCCACATCTTCAGCCATAATTGTTAACGTCAAATAGATGGTCTGATACAATCCCTGTTTGACATCATTTACTTTATTCTTAATTACCTTGTTATAGCTTTTTCTCAATGAGTCATATTTGTTGTGCCGCATGCGATACAACACTTTCTCATGAAACTTCTTTTCATCCACATGCTCATTTGCTACCGAATAAGCAAATCTACACGGAATAGTCTTAAGTACCTTATCTATCCCTACGCATCGATACACCTCAATGTACTTTTGAAGGCTTCTTAATCTTTCTTTCAATTCCCATCACACTCCTTTTCCTATGCCCTCTAACTATTACTTGGGGTTTGAAAATGCTAATTACAAAAAAAGATTAAAAATCAATTGTCCGAGCCTTCATACCAATGGGAATAAAGAAATATAACAGGATACGCATAAAGTGACATGGTCTTTATGCAAAAAATCCGTTCTCCTATGTCGTGCGCATTAGGGTTACACCCTAAAACCCAATATCTCAATTTGATCATGCTTTGGCCGTAAGCGTCAAATAAAACAGTGTATAGATTCCTGCACTGGCTTCCGCCCCTTTCGGACTGCCGGAGAACAGCCAGTTCTTTCTGCCGATCACAAAGGGACGGATACAGTTTTCCGCAAGCGAATTACTGATGGAACAATTCCCGTCTTCCAGATAATTCCAAAAACCTTCACGGTTATTTAAGGCGTAATGAAAAGCTTTTGAAAGTTTGGATTTCGGCAGCTCTCCGATAGCACTTTTTTCTGCCCATGACCAAAAAGCCTCGAGAAGCGGTTTCTCGCGGATAAGACGTTCTTTTTTCTTCTGATCAGGAGGGAGCGCATCCACGAAAGCCCGGCGCAGATGCGTATAGCAAAGACATCTTTTTACTCCTGAAACTGCATTGTATCCGGAGTAAGCGTCTGTATGGATATAACCTTCATATTCCCTCAGAAACGCTTCCGGATATTTCCCGCTTCGTCCCGGTTCTTTCAGCACCTGTACATGTGTTTCATCGATATGAAGGTATCTCTGTTTCAGAAGTTCCAGCTTCAGACGGTGGACGATGTGTACAAGCCAGTCCCGATAGACAACCAGAAGCCAGCGCAGCTGCTGATCAGAAATCTGTTTTGCTTCTTCGCCGGTCCGCGGCCATTGGAGACGTCCGTTTTCGTACCGTTTGTATAAAAGGCAGAAACCGTCTCCCTCGTAATGGACTGCTTTGATCCGGTCAGCCCTCTTCCCACAGAACAGGAATAAGGAATTGCTGTAAGGATCCAGTTTGAAGTTGTACTGGATGATATCCAGCAAGCCATTGAGCTGCTTCCTCATATCAGTGTAGCCGCATCGGATATAGATTTTCTCCACATGGGAAAGCTCTCCTAACATGGCTGCAGGAGTGGAACGGGAAATGTTTCTGTCCGGAAGTGAAAGCTCCGCAAACTCAGCCGGGGATTCCGTTAAAGCAGTTGACTGTTGGTCTGTACACATGTGGATGCCGTTTTTCTTGCGGGGCAGTTCTTCCAGGGCAAGCTTTCGAATTTTGGAAAGCCAGTAATAATAACTTTTCAAATAGATATCGTGTTGTTCACACCAGATCTGATTTGTCAGTCCGGAGGCCCTGCATTGCCGTATTACATCCAGCCAGTATTGAAGTTTCACCTGTTTGTCTGGAGTCAAAGAAGAAAGATCCATAAGCCTGCTCCTTAGATTAGATTTAGAGTTTTTAGAGTCAACTCCCAAAACTCTAATCAATAGTTTACATGCAACAGCCAGAAATTTCGATACACCCTCTTATTGGACGCTTACCAACAATAAACGCTTGCAAAGGAATCTTGGAATTTTAACGCCAATGGAAAAACACGAAAATTACTTGCCAGCTGCATAAAAACTGCCAGCAGATAAATTTCTACTGGCAGGAAAAATTTATATTTTTTCAATTGTCTACTTGACGGGGAGCGGTTCATTTCCCGACAGCCCCTTGCAAGTTAAGCTTTGTTATTTTTTTTTGATGAAGGCTTTTTCATTTGCTGATGCTGGAAGGTCTGGAGTTGTTCCCTTTGGAACCAGACGAACCTCAATTGCCTCGAGACGTTTTGCGTATCCTTCTGTTCCTGAAGATTCTCCATTCTTAGCCCATGCAAGCCATCCATAATCCTGAGCATGAACTCTGTAGTATACATCATAGTTCTTTGCTACATCACCAGACAGTTTGATCTGAATTGCTTCCAGACGTTTACACTGTCCAGTTGTTCCGGATAATGATCCGTTAGATGCCCAATTCTTCTCCCATCCAATATCCTGAACGTGAGATCTGTACTGGATTGAGCTGTTCACTGAAGACGGGAGTTTCATACGGATAGATTCCATACGTTTGCACTCGCCTTCTGTACCTGCCATAGCACCGTCATATACATATGCCTGTGTACCATAGTCCTGTACATGTGTCTGGTATCCGACCAGTCTTGCTTTCATAGCTTCTTTGATAGTACCAACAAGTTCTGGTGCTTTGTCCCCTTTGGTAACCAGCTGAATCCTGATTGCTTCAAGACGGTATCCGTAACCAGCTGTTCCTGCTTCTTCGCCATTCTTAGCCCATCCGAGCCATCCGAAGTTCTCGGCATGTACGCTGTAGTATACGTCATAATTCTCTGCAACTTCACCAGTCAGTCTGATCTGGATTGCTTCCAGACGTTTACACTGTCCTTCTGTACCGGATACTGCTCCGTTTTTACTCCAGTTCTTTTCCCAACCGATGTCCTGAATATGTGTACGATATTCGATAGATCCAGAAACACCACCTGGTAACTTGATCTGGATTGCTTCCAGACGTTTACACTGTCCTTCTGTACCAGACGTTTGTCCGTCTTTCTTCCAGTCTTCTTCCCAGCCATAATCCTGACCGTGAACTATGTAAGATACGGACATTTTTGTACTCTTTGTAGCTGTAGCTGTAAATTCCTTACCAGTTTCATCTGTGTATTTAGCAGTTGCTTTGTAGATGATCTGACTGTTCTTGTCTTCTTTAACAACATCTGCAGTTACGTCTTGAGCATCTTTACAACGGCTGCATACGAATGTTGCAACAGCTGTATATTCTTTTTCTTTATCAGCTGTCCATTTCCATCCGTCTTTTTCTGAGACTTTGTAGTCATGACCGAGAGCTGCTACTTCTTCTGTCTTAGTATCTTTGTAATCTTTGCCTTCAAATGTAACTGTAGCTGTGTAAGTAATCTTACCTGCCTCTGTACATGTTGCGCCATCAGATTTCTCAGTTACTTTTGCATTAACTGTTTCTACATGTTTCTCATCATTTGCACATGTAAATGTTGCTGTTGCTGTGTAAGTGTTGTTCTCACCCTTTGTCCAGTTCCATGTTGGCTCACCATACTTATGTTCAAGGGCTGCCAATTCAACTTCATATGTATCTGTTAATGTACCAATTTCTGTCTTACCTTCAGCATCCTTTACTGTTGCTGTTGCTGTATAGACATCTTTACCCTTTTCTGTACATGTTGCAGCTACAGATTTCTCTGTATCTTTAACTGCATCAGCAACTGTAATCTGCTCTGCTTTAGGTTCATCATCACATACAGAACACTTAACACCTGTTACAGATGCTGTATATCCAGTTACATTGCCGTTGTCATCTTTTACTGGTTCCCATGCCCATGTACCTGTGTACTGGTGCTGACCTGCGTCAGATGTCTTCTTATCAGATGCAGTATATCTGTAACCATCATCTGTCTTACCTGTTGCTTTGTAAGTAGATGTTACACCCTGATCACATGTACCAGTGTGACTAACAAGTTTAGCCGTTGCAGTTACTTTTTCTGAAAGAGCTTTCTCAATAGAATCTCTGTTAGCTTTGTTTGTTGCATTTTCATCTGATTCAAGGAGACAATCCAGTTTATTGATCTGATTTGCACAAGTTTCACATTTCAGATTCTGGAATGTAACGCTTGTGTGATCATCACTCCATTCAGCATCTATTGCTGTATAAGCATGTCCTTCTGCTGCGTTCTTCTGAGCTTCATCCCAGATAGCTTTTCTTTTCTCGTATGTAGAATTAGCCTGTTCATATTTGGACTTAACAGGTTCTGTAATACAAGCACCGCACTCTGGGCAAACATAGTTGTCCGCTTCGTTCCAGTTACCGCTATCAGTCTTTGTATAGTATGTTTCATGGAACTTGATGTAATGATGTTCGTGTGCTGTATTCTCTGCTTCTACACGTGTGCCCTCTTTGATCAGACCACAGTCAGAACAACGTTCTTCTGTAAATGCATTACGTCCGCAGTATGCAGGTTCAGAAACTGTTTCATAATTATGAGAAGTACCTGTCAGTGTCTTCATATCAACTGTATCAACGAAGTTAGCTGACCACATGAACTCGTCATTATCATTGCTCTGACTGCCCATGAACTGCTGATACTTCTTGTAGTTTGTATAAGTCGGATTGTAATCTGTCTCTTCGAATTCATAACCGTAGCTGGAATGGTCAAGCAGTTTGCTCTTACCTGAAATGAACGCGAAGTTTGTACCGATTGAAACAACCAGTTCGTCACCCTTCACAGTCAGACCTGCGATTGGATGATTTGTGACAGTGAAATCTGCACTCTTTTCATCTGTTGTTGTAAATGCCATACCGCCAAATAACTTGGTTGTATCACGTTTTGCAGATACTGTGTTATATTCCTTCACAACGGCTACTGCACCGTCTGCAGGATTGTAGGAAACGATATCGTTGGATACGTTGAAGTAAATCTTACCATCTGTATACAGTGCTGCTGTCAGACCGATGGATGGGTAAATGCTCTGTTCATCCACGAACTGTGCATACAGTTTTGTCAGGAGGTCGTTCTTCACCATCTTACCGTCTTTGAGAACGCTTACAAATGTATCGTTGTTTTCCTTGTCTGTGAAATTAATCAGTGTCTCATAATCGCTGTCGCCATCGCCTGTATCCTTATTTGTCAGTTTATGACGAACAATCTTGTACTCTGCAGCCTTCTGGCTCTGATTCATGCTTGTACTGTTTACTCTGTCAAACAGGTCTGTCGAATCATACATATAGTAAGCATAACCATCTGCATAGTAAACATTACTTGCTGCACGAGCCATCCATGCTTTTTCATATGTTGTATCTGTTGCTTCATTCTGATAAAGTGATCTTAAAACACTAAAGTTACCCTGATACAATTTTCTTGCATCTGTATCGCTGAACAGGAAGAAGACATGGTTCATATCACCATCTGTCTCGACACGGTCACGACTCATAACTTCTGTGTAGACATCTGTATAACAAGGGTCTACATAGTACCACTGACCATCCACCTTGACTGCATTCCAGTAATGGTCGGAACCGAAGTCTTCCTGTTCTTCGCCATACATTGTAACGTTGGACTGGAAGGAAATTCTTACAAGGTCAACTGTGTAGCCTGCATTGATATCCAGTGTCTTACCATCTGAACCATAGTACAGTTCTTTGGCTGTCTTCCAGTTATCACATACTTCTGAAGTTGTACCATCATCTGCTGTAACAGTTTTCTTGCTGTCATAACCTTTACTTGGATCTTTAAGATAAATATCTTTATCCAGGCACTGCACAAGATATGAAAAAGCTCTGGAGTAACCCAGACATACAGATGTACCCATACCGAATGCACCAAACTGAGTACCTTCCCAATAGTTGATGACACCAGTTGTCATACCGGTTGCAGCCTGCTTCGCATAGATTGGAATCGCCTGCTTAAAGCTTGTTTCCTTCGTTCCATCACCGTCCATATCCAATGCCGGATCATCGCTATCTAACTGCCGCTGAGTAAGCTGCTCAACAGTCACCTTAACTCCAGGAGCATTCTCAGGGTCTGCCTCAACACCATTTTCTTCCGCATCTTTGATAAATGCGTCTGCCTGCTCTTTAAGCTGATCAGCAGCATCATCACCAAAGTTAGTTCTTGCAAATGCATCTGGATCTTTATCAATATCTGTCTTATGCTGTTCAACATAAGCCTTTGCCTGTTCCTGAGCTGCTTGTTTTTCAGCATCCGTTGGATTCTCAGGATCAGCAGCCTTTGCTAATGCCTGTTTATAAACAGCATCCTGAATGGCATTCTCATAAAAAGTAACAAGTAAATTCTGCTTAATGCCTGCATAAATCTGATCATGGAAATTCTGTTTGATCTGTGGTTCGTAAACCTTATAGATCTCATCGTAAACTTCATCCTCATGCTTCTGCTTCTGAGGATCCTTTGCAATCATCGGCTTGTCATCATCTGATTCCTTACCAGAGTTCATGATGTAGGACATATCAAATGTATTGTTATGGGCCAACCAGTCATTCAGAACAAGCAGCTTCTGTGCCTTTGTCTGTGCACCTGATGCTGTAACTGCAGCAAGAGCTTCATCTCTTGCATTTGTTACATCTGGACCATAATACTTAATACCTAACTTATCACCATATGTGAAAGTAAAGATCATACCTGTCAGGTCATCGTAGCTCACCTTGCCATCTCTGACATCCTGAACAGATTTGCCGTCTAAGGCAAGCATCTCACCAAGGATACCAAGACCATCTGTATCATCGTTGAAATCCAGAAAGAATGGATTCTGAACACCGAGTACATTAGCATTGGCTGACCACTGATTCAGATACTGCTGATACATACCAACAACTGTATTAATCTGGTCTTCTGTCAGCTTCTTGGTTTCAGCCTGTTCATCTGCTTCATACAGGTCTGCTGTGCTGATATTAGATTCATTGGATTCTGTGCCGGCTTCTCCGCCAACCATTTCGAGATCCCCCAATGCTTCACGCAGGCTCTGGATTGCCGGATCTTCTTCATCAATCTCCACGTCCTTTGTCAACTGTTCTGCAACAGCTGCATTGGCACCCTCGAACTGGATGACTGGTGTCTGTATTGTAATACCTGAAATAGTTACTTTATTTTCATCAGTATCTGTGTTTGAAGAATCAGTAGTTGCTTCTGTTGCATCATCTTCTGTCACAGAATCTTCTGTTGCTGGATCTTCTGTTGCTGGATCTTCTGCCTCATTTGTATTGGTGTTATCCTGCACGGCTTCTGTAGTATTTTCCTGCACTGCTGGTGTTTCTTCATGTGCAGGCTCTGCAAGAACTCTTGAAGGCACTACACTGAATACCATTATAGTAGAGAGGAATAAACTCAAAAGCATTTTACTTCTCTTTTTCATAATGTCTACCCTTCCTTTCGTGTTTGTATTAGATAATCCATATTATGTTTTTTGTTTGCCCCCACCTCATTTCCATTGTATTTTATTTATACTCCACCCTCTATTATATGCTACTGTAATTCGTATTTTGCATATATTTTTGCATATAATATAGTAATTAGGTATTTACTTTAATATATCACTGCTAACTGTTTTGTTCAAGACATACTGACGTTTTTTAGCACAAAAACACATCGAAAAGTCTGGTTTTCAGGTTTCTGGCATGTATAAACGTAATAAAGAAATTCCCCCGTATCTTATGATTTGTTAAAATACGGGGAATCATCAAGTTTTTTCTTACTTATTTATATAGAATTTACATATTGATGCGACAGAGGAGTCTTTTTTAGTTCAGTTCCTCAAGAATTGCTGCTGTGAGTTCTTTTCTGTTTGTCTTGAAGTGGAAATACGGTCTTTCCTTGATTACGCGGATGTCTACCGGATATTCATATTCTTCCAGTGCATCTGCAAGACCTGCTTTTACTTCATCCAGACTCTTTGTTTCATCAAGGATTACAAAGAAATATGGAAGGAAATATCCTTCATGATCCTGATCTGGTACAAAGCAGAAGAATCCATCTTCTACACCAGCTACACGTACTGCTTTTGTCTCCATTCTCATCATGTAAAGTTCTCCGCCACCGAAACGCTTTGTTGTTCCACGTCCAAGAATGTATACAATTCCGTGTTCATTGATGTAAGCTTTATCTCCCGTATGTAACCAGCAGTTCCCATCTGGATGATTGATCAGTGTTCTTTCAGTAAGTTCATCGCCTCTCCATCCCGCATAGTGGAGCATCATAGCAGGACCCGTCATACATAATTCTCCGATTTCTCCATAATTCAGTTCTTCCAGATCCTCTGAGAATACTGCCATAGTTGTTGCCGGCATTGGCATTCCGACGCATCCGTCTACCAGCGGGAACATCGGATTTGGAAGTGTAAAGTTTGAACATCCTTCACTCTGACCATATCCGGCACTTAAAGTTGCTTTAACATTATGCTTATGGAAGAATGCTTCTACTTCTTGTGTTTTCCTTTCGTTCATTGCTTCAGCTCCGGTTCCGATACTTCTTAGATGAGACATATCGTAATCTTCCGGAATTCTGTCACTCTTCATAAGCATTTCACAGAACATTGGAATCAGTGCCCAGAAGTTTGGCTTCTGCTCCATAAATGCGATATCAATATCTTCCAGCGGACAGAATGGATCAAGTACCATAATCAGTCCTGCTGACAATGGGAAGATTGCCATTGATACAGTTACTGCAATCAGTGCAGGTGGTAAGATTGGCAGCCACCATTTTTCCGGTACATCTGACGGCGGAATAAAGATGGACATCTGGAATGCAGTTGCTACTATATTAGAAGAAGAATGAATAACTAATTTAGAGATTCCTGTGGATCCGCTTGTATATGCGCCAAATACTGGTCTGTTCACATCTTCTTGTGCCATATAGTCTTCTGTATAATCTTTCCCAAGTGCCAGGAACTCGTCCCATGTAAGATCTCCTTCTGTTGTCTCTATCGCACCGGTATATCTGGATGCAATTTCTTTTTCAACATAGTCCGGGACAGATTTTCTATCTGCATAATCATATGGAGAAACCTTAATTACACGCTTCATTGGTGTCGTTGCACGGAACAGATCTTCATCTGACTTTGATGTATAATCCATGACAAATGCTGTCTCTGATTTTGATTTTCTGATTGCAAAACATAATTCTTCTGGAATGTCATCTCTGCAGATAATTGCAGCTCCGATTCTTTCTGCTGCGATCAGAAGGATAAAATGTGCCGGAACACTTTGCAGAAATACAGGAATTCTGTTTCCTTCACCAAATCCAAGTATCTTTAAAGATTTTGCTGCTTTATCAACTTCTCCCCAGAATTCTTTCCATGTAATTTTGTTTCCGTAATATTCAAATGCAATTTTATTTTCGTCTGGATTTTTTGCTCTTAAAAACGTTTCAACAGTTATTGTTGGCACTTCAACGTTGCGCAGTGCTTCTGGATAAAACTGTAACCATGGTTTATCAACGCTCGCTTTTCCAGTTAATGTTGCTCCTGTATTTTCCATAATTATTTACTTCCTTTTCCGATTATTTATTTGTTTTATAATGACGATTCGTATTCTATCATGGATATTTTTCCTTTTCAATAGAAGTGGTGAATTTGGCATATTGAATCAAACAAATCAACTAATTCATTTTTTTCAGGATTTCATTCAATAGGAAATTTTTTGTATAAATGTTCTTGTTTTCTTATTTTGTATGCAGTACACTAAAATTATAATAGAAGAGAGGGGCTTTTGATTATTATGAAAGAAAAAAACAGATTCAGTGTTCTGTTAGAGCATCTGACATCTATGGCCAATTTAAAAAATTATGTACTTGCCAAAGCTGTGCAGTATGATGAATCTTATATAAGCAAATGGATTAGTGGAAAATCACTTCCAACAGAAAAAAATCACGAAATTATTTTGCAGAATATCAGCCAGTGTATTGTTGAGGCTCTGACTGATGATAACCGGGACACTTTTTTAGAAGAATATCAAATTTCTGACGTTTCGAATCTTCAGAAAGCGATTTACGATCATCTCGAATCTGAATATACATATGTAAAAGAACTTCAGGTAACAACTGGTTCTAAAGTGGCTACTAAAATTTCATATTATCCGGAACTTACACTGGATCAGTTTATCTTTAAAATGAAACATCCAGCACTCCGTAAAGTACAGTCGCTAAATATTTATGCTATGGTAGATATTCTGAATGTAGACACGAATTATCAGCTTTTAATTGCTGAATTTAACAGCATGCACAATGACATAGGACTTGTGCTTCCAGGAGTTCATTTTTCTTTAATGATTGATTTGGAATCGTCTTCAGATAATCCGGTTTATACGGCTGGTTTCCTGATGAATTTGCTTTCAAATCTTTCGAATATTGATTTTAATCTTTATTGCGGAACACAGGCACAGAAAAAAATGGTTTTTGCGATTAAAGATATTTATTCGCTTTCAGGTATGTTAGTTGATCAGAACCATTGTCTTGCTGTTACAACAATTGAAGATTCGTCTCTTTCAACGGAACTTTATTACAAATTAAAATTACTTTGCAGCAAAGAAACATTGCTTATTCGACGGACATCTATTCCTGAAATGATTCGTACTTACGAATATGAGCATTCACTGTTTGCCCGGAATTCTTCTTGTCTGCTTGGACATTTTACAGAACATTTTCTTCCAACTGATTTACATAATGAGCTGCTTGATAAGTATGGCTCTTTTATAGGAAAGACATACAGACCTGTACTTCAAAAAATGCATTCTCTGGTATCGCAGATACTTGCTGTTACACCGATAAGAGCACTGATTTATGCTTCTGCATTTACAGATTTTACAGTTACTGGCGAATTGGATTTCTATGGTTATCGAATTCAGCTTTCGCCGGAACAGCGTCTTCATTTTTTTAAGCATATGAAACATCTGCATGAAATTTCAAATGCGCTTCAGATTAAGATTTTGCCGAATGGTTTGCTGTCTGATTACCAGCATATCCCAAGACCGACACTGTTTTTTGCAGATGAGTTTTCTTATTTGCGTTTTAGGAGAAATACACCGTATTACAATATCTGCATTCCGAACAAAATTAGTTTGAATCGAATTTTTTCGGCCTTTTACGATACCGTTTGGGAGTTTGAATCCTGTATTGCACCGGATGCATATCTTACTCATGCAATCCATTCTGTAGAAATTTTGCAATCAGATGCTTCAGGTGATGTGCACAATTAAGAGAAGTCAAGTGGGCTGTTGCAAAATAGATGAGTAATCATCTATGGAGCAATAGCTCCATTTTTATGTCCAAAAGCAGAAAACGGACTCCGAAGAGCCCGCAATCCATGGTATAATTAAGTATGACCAAATACATAAAATACCATAAAAATTATACCGAATTCGGCGAGCCTTATCAACTGGTTTTGCCATTAAATTTGGAAGGTCTGGTTCCTGATGATGATTCTGTCCGACTGCTGAGCCACGAATTGGAGGATTTAGATTACAGTTTACTGTATCAGGCGTACTCTACCAAAGGCAGAAATCCGGCAGTGGACCCAAAGACCATGTTCAAGATCCTGACCTATGCTTATTCCCAAAATATTTATTCTTGCAGAAAGATTGAAACCGCTTGTAAACGTGATATTAACTTTATGTAGCTACTTGCTGGTCAGAAAGCACCGGATCACAGCACGATTGCAAGGTTCCGTACTGGATTTTTGGCAGACACCTGCGAAGCCCTGTTTTATCAGATGGTACGTCGCTTGGAACGAATGGGCGAACTATCAAAAGAAACCATATTTATAGATGGTACGAAACTGGAAGCCTGTGCTAATAAGTATACGTTTGTATGGAAGAAATCGCTTGGAAAATGGGAAGAAAATATGTTTCTGAAAATACAGGAGGCGGTCACCCTACTGAACCAAGAGTACCTACAGGCTGTCCGTATAAAGAACGATGTTCCCGTGCTAAAGGGAATAAACGTCTGTACATCTCCAAAAGTTTCTTAGAGAAGCGTCAGGAATCCTATGAAAATATCCTGAGTGAAAAGGGGATTTTATACCGGATGAATCGCTCGAACGGATTCACCTTTTTCAGATTTTTGATCAGTTCTTTGATCTCTACGCGCTTGGAGCGGTTTTCTTCATTGTTACAGGTTGTACACGTATCTGTGAATTTGCAGGCACACTGGATAAAATGCAGACCATTGTAATCTCTCCACGCCTTGATATCGTCCTCACGCACCAAATACAGCGGGCGGATCAGCTCCATGCCCTCAAAGTGGATGCTGTGAAGCTTTGGCATCATCGTCTGTACCTGCGCACCGTAGAGCATTCCCATCAGGATCGTCTCGATGACATCGTCATAGTGATGGCCGAGCGCAATTTTGTTGCAGCCAAGCTGCTGTGCAAAATGGTACAGATGGCCGCGGCGCATTCTCGCGCAGAGGTAACACGGCGAATTTTCGACATGGTAAACCGAATCGAAAATATCGGTCTCGAAAATCGTGATCGGAATATGGAGGCTCTTTGCGTTATCCTCGATCACCTTGCGGTTCTCCGGGCTGTATCCCGGGTCCATGACAACAAATTTCACTTCAAAATCAAATTTGTTGTGGAGCTTTAACTCCTAGAAGCATTTCGCCATCAGCATCGAATCTTTTCCGCCGGAAATGCAGACTGCGATTTTGTCCCCCGGTTTTACCAGCTCATATGTGTTGATCGCCTTTGTAAATTTGGACCAGATCGACTTTTTGAACTTCTTGCGTAGGCTCTGCTCCACGTCTGCAGCAGATGATCGTCTTTTTCGTCCGATCAATCGCATCGCTGGTCTCAATTTCTTCTGTCTTCATCGCAAGCGCCCCCGGAATGGCTCCGTGGGAAATCTCTACTGCGTCGCGGATATCCACGATCTGATAGCTCGACGGATCGAGTTCTTTTAATTCTTTTATTGAAATACTGGTACTCATGTAAATTTTCCTTTTCTTTCTTCTTTTGATTTACTTTTTGCGGATGTCTGCCATCGTATTCAACAACAGTTCCCGTTTCCAGAACACCAGGCCTGCACTTGCGAACAGAATCGCATACCGCAGGATCCTGTATGGGAACAGCAGATTGCAGATTACGCTTACTCCAATCAGAAATGCGGAACATGCCAGCAGAAATCCGGCATCCATCAGGTTTTCCTCAATGCCTTCTGCCACCAGAATCCGTTTGCTCACCACATAGTGTCCAACCGAATACAGAATATAGCATGCCAGCGTCGTGTAACCGGCTGCAACATAACCGAAAATACGGATAAAAATAAAGTTCAGCACTACGTTGGCTACCGCTGCTTCTCGTACTTTGCCATCGCATTGTCGTAAACACCATTGAACAGGTACAGCGATGTCAGAATCGTCAGGATCTGCAGCTAGGACAGATAAACCGTGTAGGTACCGTACTCCTCCGTACTCATCAGACGTGTGAAAATCGGAACGGTAATGAACGAAATGCCCTTTTGAAGAAAGCTGCAGATCGTAAACCAGAGCGCCGCCCGTGCCTGAATCGTTATGTGTATTTTATGATACCAGCTCTTACATAAAGGTTAGTTTTTATCTGTCTGCGGAGTTTTCTTACATTCCAGTTGCATTTCATACACTCTGTTTCGTAAAAAAATCGTTCAAACGCATCATTTAATACCATAATTTCTCGAATATGTGAAAAAGACAAGTTATTAACTAAAACATCTGGATCTGTTACAAATTCGTTCGACACTGTCGAACTTTTTCCAAAATCTGGTAATTTAAATTCGCTCGACACTGTCGAACCAATTTGAGGATATACTTTATAAAACTGTCTACAAGCCTTAAAAAGCGTATAATTCATTCCTTTTTGATCAATTTGCTTTTCCAGATTTTTCAAAAGATGAGAACCATATTCTGCTCTGTCGCTGCCATCTTGTTCGTATTCAACTATATAATAACCAATCGCCCAATTGCGCAATGTCATGAGCTGATTTACAGCACTTTTTGCTGCTTTTCAAGGAATGAACGTTATTTCAGCAGAAAAGCTGTGATTGATTTTCCGATTTTTTCTATACAACATTCTCTGTGGGGGCATCTTGTTTTCCTCTTCATTCTTTGCTATACTGTGTAGAGTTAATGAGAATTTGGGAGGAACGTGTCATGAGCTACGCCGATCAGGTCTTTCGCGCCAACTGCCTCGACATTCTCCAAAACGGCGTGCGCGACGACGACCTCACCGTCCGTCCCCACTGGGAGGACGGCACCCCCGCCCACACGATCAAAAAATTTGGCCTTGTCAACCGCTACGATCTCCAAAAGGAGTTTCCCATCCTCACGCTGCGCCGTACGTATCTCAAAAGCGCGGTGGACGAGCTCCTCTGGATCTGGCAGAAAAAGTCCAACAACGTCCACGACCTCTCTTCCCACATCTGGGACGCCTGGGCGGATGAAACAGGCTGCATCGGCAAGGCCTACGGCTATCAGCTTGGCGTCAAGCACCAATACAAGGAGGGCATGTTCGACCAGGTCGACCGCGTGCTCTATGACCTCAAGCATAACCCCGCCTCGCGCCGCATTCTCACGAGCCTCTACAATTTCGAGGACCTACACGACATGAACCTCTACCCCTGCGCCTACTCCATGACCTTCAACGTCTCGAACGGCACGCTGAACGCCATCCTGAATCAGCGCTCGCAGGACATGCTCGCCGCCAACAACTGGAACGTCTGTC
>ENA-UACB01000221-UACB01000221.1-human-gut-metagenome-genome-assembly--contig:-NODE-221-length-16392-cov-5.401665_pt1 | contig 16392 bp, 16 predicted proteins | sample MGYA00243873_ERZ654213 | MGnify/ENA primary metagenome ERZ654213 (study PRJEB26926, sample SAMN06165218) | human gut metagenome | biome: ENVO:00009003; feature: ENVO:2100002; material: ENVO:00002003...
GAGATCATGCCTAGTCTCGTGGGCTCGGAGATGTGTATAAGAGACAGATATGATATTCTGACAAAAAGTATCAAACTACTACTTTATAGAAAGAGGAATACAATTGGAAGAAATAAAAAAAGAATGCCCTTCCATAACGGTTGATATTCTGGTTTTTGCAGTGAATGAGAAGCTGGATGCGTTAAAACTTCTTCTGATCCGCAGAAAGAATCATCCATATATGCACAACTGGGCACTGCCCGGTGGATTTGTGGAGATGAACGAATCATTAGATGAGGCGGCCAGACGGGAGCTGCAGGAAGAGACCGGAATGCAGGATATTTATATGGAGCAGTTGTATACATTCGGAGAGGTACACAGAGATCCGAGAACAAGAGTGATTTCTGTTGCCTATATGGCACTGGTTCAGCAGCAGGCAGTGGAGGTTCATGCCGGAGATGATGCGATGGATGCGGAGTGGTTTACTGTCAGACAGAAGGAGGATCAGGTGCTTCTGGAAGGCGAGCAGGGAGACCGGTTATCATATCAGATTTCCCGGATTCCAATGAGCATCGGCGGCGTATCCAGTGTGCAGGAGCTGGCACATAAGGGAGCAGATGCCGGGATTGCATTCGATCATGAACAGGCGATTCAGATGGGGTTATACAGATTGCGGAATAAGGCAGAGTATACCAATGTTCTGTTCGGACTGATGCCGGAGGAATTTACGTTACCGGAGCTGCAACGATTATATGAAACTGTTTTAGGAAAACCGTTATATAAGGCAAATTTCCGCCGGAAGATCAGTGCTTATGTGGAAGCAACCGGAGCGAAGAAGGTACAAGAGGGTACGAAACGAAGTCCGGAATTATACCGGTTCCGGCAGGCGGAGCCGATAGGCAGCTGAGAGCAGGATAGATAATAGTAAAAAGAATATTAGAGATAGAAAGAAGCACGCAAGAAGGAGTATAAGATGAAAAAAACACAGAACATGGAACGAAATCTGACAATGGTTATGGATTTTTATGAGCTAACCATGAGTAACGGCTATTTCCTGGACAAGGATAAGGATGTCCGGGTCGCATTTGATGTATTTTACAGAAAGAATCCGGATAATGGAGGATTTGCAATCTTTACCGGACTGGAACAGGTAGTAGAGTATGTGCAAAACCTGCATTTTGAGGAGGAAGATATTGCATATCTGCGGAGCCGGAATCTGTTTGTGGAGGAATTCTTAGAATATCTGGCGGATTTTAAGTTTACCGGTGATATTTATGCATTCCCGGAAGGAACTATCATGTATCCGAACGAGCCGTGTCTGACAGTTGTGGCACCGCTGATCGATGCACAGTTGGTCGAGACTGCGATATTACTGCAGATCAATCATCAGTCACTGATCGCCACAAAGACCAGAAGAATCGTATATGCTGCCGGAGATCGGAGCGTATCGGATTTCGGTGCCAGACGGGCACATAATATGGATGCTGCCGTTTATGGTGCGAGAGCTGCTTATATCGGAGGCGCCAGCAGCACAGCAACTGTATTGGCCGGGCAGATGTTTGGAATCCCAATCAGCGGAACTATGGCACACAGCTTTGTCATGTTCTACCGGGATGAGTTTGAAGCATTTAAGAAATATGCGGAGACCTATCCGGATGCCACGGTACTCTTAGTTGACACATATGACGTACTGCGAAGCGGTATTCCGAATGCGATCCGGGTAGCAAAAGAAGTTCTGGCACCGATGGGAAAACGGTTAAAGGGAATCCGGATCGACAGCGGCGACCTGGCATATCTGACCAAGAAGGCCCGCAAGATGCTGGACAAGGCAGGTCTTGAGGACTGTAAGATCATTATTTCCAACAGTCTGGATGAGTTTACGATCACTTCTATTCTGGGACAGGGTGGCTGTGTGGACAGCTTTGGTGTCGGAGAGCGTCTGATCACAGCAAAGTCAGAACCGGTATTTGGTGCGGTATATAAGATTTCTGCAGTGGAGGAGAAGCCGGGAGAATTTGTGCCACGGATTAAGATATCCGAGAATGTGGAGAAAATCACGAATCCGGGACGTAAGAAGGTATACCGGATCATTGATGAGGAAGGAAGAGCGATTGCGGATATGATCGCCAAGGCGGATGAAGTAGTAGATATGAGCCGGCCATTCCGTTATGTGGATCCGACCAAGCCATGGAAGAATCGGTACTTCGAGAACTGCCGGGCAATCGAGCTGCAGAAGCAGATTATCCGGAACGGTGAGCTGGTATATGATATGCCGACACTGGATGAGATTGCTGCATATGTCAAGCGGCAGTTGTCAGAGGAAATCTGGGAAGAGGAGCAGCGGTTTGAATATCCGCATCTGCATTATCTGGATATGACACCGGATTATTATGAGATGAAGATGCAATTATTGAATGATTTGAGCATGAAAGAGGTATAAGAGCCGTTCAGAACAGGCACCGGGAGGTAAGTCCCGGTGCTTTTCTAAATAAGCCAGTCATAAATGAAAATAAATATAGGAATGCGGTTACAAATTCCGAAAAATAGTGTATACTGTCAGATAGAAAAATGAGGAGGTAGCGAAAGGCTATGAAACAGAATACGAATGAGGCAGTTTATGATGCCAGAACCTTCGGAGTGCCGAAGATGATGATATTGGGATTCCAGCATATGTTTGCAATGTTTGGTGCTACGGTGCTGGTGCCGGCATTGACCGGACTGAGTGTTTCATCAACATTGTTATTTGCAGGCTTGGGAACATTGTTGTTCCATTTTTTGACGAAAGGAAAGGTACCGGCATTCCTCGGTTCTTCCTTCGCATATCTGGCGGGGTATGCAGCAATCGCCCCGAACGGTGAAAAGGAACTGCTGCCGTACGCATGTGCAGGTGTTGCCTGCTCTGCATTGTTATATTTTGTTCTGGCCGGACTGATCAAGGCATTCAGTGTGGAACGTGTTATGAAGTTCTTCCCGCCGATCGTTACCGGTCCGATCATTATTGCCATTGGTCTGACCCTGTCATCATCTGCAATCTCAAACTGTTCTGCAGACTGGCTGGTAGCAATCGTAGCAATCGTGATTGTAGTAGTGTGTAATATCTGTGGCAAGGGTATGATTAAGATTATCCCGATCATTCTGGGTGTGCTTGGTTCTTATGCAGTCGGTATTTTAAGACAGGATGTAGACTTTACCGCAATCCGGGATGCCGCATGGATCGGACTTCCGTTCCAGGGCAGTGATACCGTATTTTCTATCTTCCAGCATCTGGATTCCGGCCTGCTGATCAATGCGATCATTACAATCATGCCGATCGCACTGGCAACCATGGTAGAACATATCGGTGATATTTGTGCAATCTCATCTACCGTTGGTAAGAATTATATTAAGGATCCGGGGCTTCACAGAACCCTGCTTGGAGACGGCGCAGCTACATTCCTGGCATCTCTGTTCGGAGCACCGGCCAACACAACCTATGGTGAGAATACAGGTGTGTTATCTCTGACCAAAGTATTTGATCCTAGAGTCGTGCGGATCGCAGCATATCTGGCGATCATATTCTCGTTCTCACCGAAGTTTGCCGCAGTTGTCAGCTCTATGCCGACCGCAACCATCGGTGGTGTGTCTCTGGTATTATACGGTATGATTTCAGCAGTCGGTGTCAGAAATCTGGTGGAAAATCAGGTGGATTTCTCTAAGAGCAGAAATGTTATCATTGCAGCTCTGATTCTGGTGCTTGCAATCGGTATTAAGTATGTGAATGCTGCAGGAGCGATCAGCTTTACGATCGGTGAGGTAACCATCAGCCTGACAGGTCTTGCAGTTGCTGCGGTCATTGGTATTGCATTGAACGCAGTGCTTCCGGGTAAGGACTATGTGTTTGATGCCGGAGAAGAAGTAGAAAGCTTATAGAATAACAGGAGGTTACAAGATGGCAAATTATACTATTATGGGACATCCGCTGATCCAGCACAAGATTTCAATGATTCGTGATAAGCGGACAGGTACGAATGAATTCCGGAAACTGGTAGAAGAAATCGCAATGCTGATGGGATATGAAGCACTGCGGGATCTGCCGACAGAAATGGTAGAGGTGGAGACTCCGATCGAGACCTGCATGACACCGATGATATCCGGTAAGAAGCTGGCGGTGGTTCCTATTCTGCGTGCGGGACTCGGTATGGTAAACGGTATTCTGGCATTGGTTCCGACTGCAAAGGTCGGACATATCGGTCTGTACCGGGATCCGGAAACACATGAGCCACATGAGTATTATTGCAAGCTGCCGGATCCGATCGAGCAGAGAACGATCGTAATTGTAGACCCTATGCTGGCAACCGGCGGTTCTGCTGTGGATGCAATTAATTTCGTCAAAGAGCATGGTGGAAAAAATATTAAGTTCATGTGCATTATCGCGGCACCGGAGGGCTTGAACCGGTTGATGAAAGCACATCCGGACGTACAGATCTATGTCGGACATCTGGATCGATGTCTGAATGAACAGGCATATATCTGTCCGGGACTCGGAGATGCGGGGGATCGTATTTTCGGCACCAAATAAAAGAAAATATCAGACGAAGCTGTCCGGATAAACGAAAGACCTGAAACAGGAGGAGCAGAATGCCCCGGAATGTTTCAGGTCTTTTAGCCATGGTAATGATAAATAATAGAAGGACGACCACCGGTAGAGTAGTCGATTTCACTGGTGATGATTTCCTTTTCAAGGAGATAATTCATGTAACGGCGAATTGTTACACGGGACAGATTGGTATCTGTAGATAAACGCTCACTGGTCAATCCTTCGCCGATATGTTCTTTCATATAGTTCATGATCAGATCCAGAGTCTTCTGCTGGAGACCTTTACCCAATGCTTCAGAAGTGTTTAATTCTGTATTGTTCCGGCGGAGAAGCTGATCTAATTGATGCTGGGTCAGATGCTGTTCGGATGCAAGATTTTCTTTGTATTCCAGAAAAGTAGAAAGCGCCTGATTGAATCGATCATATTCATATGGTTTGATCAGATATTCAATAACGCCTAAGGATAATAACTGACGGATATGATCTGCATCATTGGCGGCGGTGACAACGATAAGATCAATGGGATGCTTACGGTTTCTGAGCTCCTGCATAAAATCAACACCGTTCATAACCGGCATATATAAGTCCACAATTGCCAAATCTGCTTCATGTGTTTCTAGAAAATCAAGAGCATCCTTGCCGTTTGTGAACTGCCCAACTACTTCAAGATTCGAATTCATTTGTGTATATTTAAGATTAATTGCGGCCACCATTGGGTCGTCTTCAACAATAATTACAGAATACATATGAGCCACGTTCACTCCCTAAATATAGTTTATTGAAGTATATTTCATACCTCGTAACATAATACCATGATTTTACAATAAATGTCTATGCTTCTTTTAATATTCGTTTTAAAAACTTTTTTTAATTACAAAAGATGAGAATAGTTTTAAAAGCTTGGAAAAGGCGGAAAGAAATAGTACACTAAATATGTCTAAAAAAGGCGTTTTCTGAGTCAATGAGGTATATGACAGTAGATGCGGAAATGTTTCATAGAGGACTCATCGGTGGTGAGCCGGGAAGAGGGAGTGTTAACTGATCCGACAGACTACTTCATATGTGACATGAGCTGGGCGAAAGATAGGATTTGGGAAACAACGGAGTGAAGAGGTGTTGAGGGAGTCTTGGACGGGAAACAGGACTTTAGAAAATATGAAATGGGAAAAGGCAGAAACATCGGTGGTGCTTCTGTCTTTTATTTTGTGCGTGCAGAGAATATACTCAAACATGTGTCTGTGTGTTTACAACCTTTATCGAAATTATTTCATGAAAATTCAGAATTATGAAAGAAGAAGTTTTGACAGGTTGTGCTATACTACCTAGTAGGCTGGAAAGAATTGAGGACAACAAAATGGATAAGAGCATAAAAAGAAAACGTATTATATCAATCATAATTGTTGCAGTTCTGTTGGCTACTTCGGTAATTGTATTTCTGCTGGTGGGAAAGCCGCTGATACAGTTTGTATCTGACAGCGACCGATTAAGAGCCTGGGTAGATGAGAACTGGCTGGGAAGCCGGCTGGCTTATATAGGAATGGTTGTCTTTCAGATCGTGGTTGCGATCATTCCGGGGGAACCGTTTGAGATTGCTGCGGGATATGCATTTGGTGCGGTGGAGGGAACCGTCATCTGCGTACTGGGAAGTACGATCGGCGGTACGCTGGTATTTCTTCTGGTTAAGAAGTTCGGAGTGAAGCTGGTAGAGGTTTTTATACCGATGGAAAAGATACGGTCATTAAAATTTCTGCAGGATCATAAGAAGCGGGATATCATGGTATTCCTGTTATTCTTCATACCGGGGACACCAAAGGATGCATTGAGTTATTTTGCCGGGCTGACCGATATGGATGTAAAGACCTGGCTGGTAATCACTACGATCGCAAAGCTTCCATCTATCATAACCTCCACCGTAGGAGGAAATGCAATTGGGACCAGACAGTATCTGTTTGCGATAGTGGTGTTTGGCATTACGATTTTGATCAGCGGTGTCGGTCTCGGGTTCTATAATCATTATACGAAGAAAAAACAGGCGGAGATGGCAATTACAGAGGTTGAACAGGAAATAAATAAGGATAAGCAGAAGGATGAGCGGAAAGGGGAAGAGTAAGAAAAGATAAAAATAATTGCAAATGAATTGCAATTGCATCTTGACATTCGCCCAATTGCGTGTGATACTTGTATCGGATCAGAATTGATAATATGTATACGAGGTAAAGTAATATGGGCATTTTAATTACATTTTTGTTGGGAATTTTTCTTTTGGCCGGAGTACTGGTCGTACGATTGGCGAGAGGAAGTAAAGTAATAGAACAATTTTCTATTTCAATTGCGCTGGGCACCATGTGTTCATTGGCAATGATAGAACTGATTCCGGAGATTTTTGAGACGTTTCATGGAAAGAATCTGCTGTTTGCGGGAATTGCAGTGCTGGTCGGAATCCTTGGATTAAAGGCATTGGATCATTTCATCCCGGATCATGAGGAAGGAACAAAAGAGGATACGCAGACGCAGGAGAACGTGGTTCATATCGGAGTGATGTCTGCAATTGCAATTGTACTTCATAATATCGTAGAAGGAATGGCTGTTTACAGTCTGACGGCAGAGTCTGTAAAGGTGGGCGCTTTGGTGGCACTCGGGGTAGGTCTGCATAATATTCCGATGGGAATGCTGATTTATTCAACTCTTCAGAAGGATAGTAGGAAAAAGAAAATCCTGGTGCTGGGAGCAGCAGCCGGTTCTACATTTCTTGGCGGACTGCTGATGGCATGGATCAGTCCTGTATTGAATGATTTTGTAATAGGCATTCTGATCTGTCTGGCATTGGGTATGCTGTTATATATTATTATATTTGAACTGATTCCGCATTTGATTCACAGCAGCCGGAAAGGATTATCTGTACTTGGAACGGGAATAGGGGTTATAATTATAATCATCAGTACATTTCTGGAATAGGAGGCAGCATAGCCTATGAAGGCAACCAATGAGATCATTTCAACGAAAGCAAATACGTTATATGCGATGAAAAACCTGATCACGCATGCAAAGATTGAGCGGATGTATATTTTGCGGGTGAAGGATTACTGGAGAGATAAGGAATCAGTATGCAGAGAGATCCGGGAGCGGTTTGGCGGCTGCAGGATCGTGGTCCGAAGCTCTTCCAGTCATGAGGATTGTCTGAAATCCTCCAATGCGGGACATTATAAGAGTATTCTGGATGTGGATTCGGCCAGCCTGCAGGAGATTGAGGAATCCGTAGATGAAGTAATAGATTCTTATGAAGAGGATATGGAATCGGCAGCAGAGGAACAGGTGTTGATTCAGAGACAGGCAACCGGGGTCTGCATCAGTGGTGTTATCTTTACCAGAGATTTAAGGGAGAACCGTCCGTATTATCTGGTGAATTATGACGACCATGGATCGACGGACAGTGTAACCAGCGGACGTGGCGGAAAGATGCTGTGGATCGCCAGAGATGTGGAGCAGGAGCAACTGAGTATCCGGTGGCAGAATCTGATTACGGCAGTCCGGGAAGTGGAGAGTATTATTGAGGGAATTCCGCTGGATATGGAGTTCGCGATTAACGATTCGGATGAGATTATTCTGTTTCAGGTGCGGCCGCTGGCAGCAGCGAATCTGCATACGGCACCGATGGATGAGACTACCTTTTATCTGTGTAAACGCAGGATCAAGGAGGCATATCAGAAACGACCGGATGTATTGTCCGGAGAACCGATGAAATTATCCGATATGGCATTCTGGAATCCATCAGAGATTATCGGGTCGAATCCTAGGACTCTGGATTATTCTCTGTATCGCAGGATTATTACACATCGGGCATGGAATGAAGGGATTCGGGAGCTGGGATACTGTGCCCTGGATGAGGATCTGATGTACCAGATAGGTAATAAACCATATATCAATTTAAATTATTCTTTTTATTCCCTGATTCCGGAATCATTACCGAAGACATTAACAAAGAAGCTGGTCGCATATTATCATAAACGGTTGCAGCAGGATCTGTCTGCGCATGATAAGATCGAGTTCGAGATCGTATTCAGCTGTTATGATTTCATGACCGGAGAGAACAGTAAGCGGTTGCTGGAATATGGATTTACAGAAGAAGAACGGGCGCAGATCATAGCAGAAGTCAAACGGCTTACGATGGATGCGATTTTTAAGCATAATGTAATTCTGGCACAGGATAAGAGCTCTATCAATACGTTGGAGTTTACCAGAAGTGAGATAGAGAAGATCGGAGAGAATTGTAATAGCCCCAAAGAATTGATCGAAACCGTGAAGTGGTTGCTGGAAGCGATTACGAAATACGGAACGCCGCAGTTTGCCAGACAGGCTCGTATGGCATTTATGGCAAGAGCCTTCTTACGGACGCTGGTAGAGGCCGGATATTATGAACAGGCAGAGATGGACCGGTTTATGCAGTCGATCTCGACAGTGTCTACAGAGTTTAATGAGGATTTTGAGGCATATTCCAATGGGCAGATGAGTAAGGAGGAATTTGATTCCAAGTACGGGCATCTGCGGAGCGGTACTTACGATATTCGGACGGAACGGTATGATGCGATGAATTTCCGCCCGGTATCTGCGAAGAGCAAACAGCCAAAGGCAAATAAGAATATTGAGTTTAATCTGGAACCGATGCAGCGGGCATTGGATGAACATGACATTCAGATACCGGCAGAGGTGTTTCAGAAGTTTCTGGTTTCGGCGATCGAGCAGCGAGAGTATTTTAAATTTGAATTTACCCGGTCCTTAAGTCTTGTGCTGGAATGGATCAAGAAGCTGGGACGGCTGATGGGATTTCGCGTAGATGAGCTTTCGTGGCTTGCAATCGAAGATATCGAACAGTATGACCGCGATATGGAAACAGAGGAGTTGAAGGAACACTGGGCTTCTGTGATTGCGAAAAATCATATGGATTTCCGGAAGAATCGGAGTGTATTGCTTCCGGAAGTGATCCTTTCGGCAATGAGTATTGATATCATTCCGGTCTATGAAGCGAGACCGAATTTCATCACCAGCAAGCGGGTAGCCGGAGAAGTAGTGCTGCTCGAAGAAGAGCGAGATGTGGATATTGACGGAAAGATTATAGTGGTTCCGCAGGCAGATCCGGGCTATGAATGGATATTTACGAAACGTATTAAGGGATTTATTACCAAATACGGCGGAGCGGCATCCCATATGGCAATCCGCTGTGCGGAGTTTGATATACCGGCGGCAATCGGATGCGGAGCTAAGATATATGATACGGTTTCCAAGCTGGATTATCTGGAGCTGGATTGCAGGAACGGAACGATCCAGCCCGGAATCCAGTATAATAATCTCCATGCTCTGATCACCCAGAGAGAAGGCGTCAATCAGTATGGTGACCCGACGGATATTCTGGAATCTGCTTACATACGGTTTTATGAGCTTATGGGCTTCATACCGAAGCCGGTATCGAATCATACGAAGAATTTTGAACGATTGTTTGATGATAAGATCGATCTGCTGATCGTAGTAGGCGGCGGAGCGTTAGACCCGAAATGGTATGACAGAGAGCATGAGGAAGAGACGCAGCCGAACCGGGACCGGACAGAGGCGAAGATGATACGGTATTGCGTGGAACACGGGATTCCGATCATAGCGACTTGCCGGGGTATGCAGTATATCAATGTTCTTTACGGAGGAAAATTATCCTATCATCCGGAGCTTCCGGTAGACCGGCCGAGAGGTAAGGATCACCGGGTGCATCTGCTGACAGAGAACAGGGATATCTATGTGAATAATTTTCATCAGGATGTGATCTTTGAAGACCGGCTGGCACCATGCTTCACGCCGATGGCAATCGATGAGGAAAATCATGTGGTTGAAGCATATTATTCCGAGAAAATGAAACTGCTGGCACTTCAGTGGCATCCGGAGCGGCAGTTTGAGACAGGAGAAGCAGAAGAAGAGACCAGAAGAATCATCGTGAATTTCATACAGAAATATATCCATTAGAAGAATTTCTTCCATTGTGCAAATTTTTGACAAAGACAAGTAGCGATATTGACATTTCTTACAAAAATGATCCGGCAGGTGAATCTGTCCTTACTTTTTTAACAGAAAAAGTGTTACACTAAAAGCAGAGTAAAGATACGGGACAGGAGTAGTCTGTTTAAGATTGGGAAAGATTGGGCAGACTAAAGGTAGTGCAGGAACAGGAGGAAGAGAAATGTTTGAAATCGGTGACTATATTGTATGTGGGAATAATGGAATCTGTACCGTTGAGAGTATCGGGACGATTGATGTGCCGGATGTAAATCCGGAACGGCTGTATTATATCCTGCAGCCGGTCTATGCGAAAGGCAGTGTTGTCTACATTCCGGTTGATAATGAGAAGATCGTGATGCGGAAGATTCTGACAAAGGAGCAGGCTCAGGCACTGATTGATAAGATTCCGGAGATAGAGACGATTCCGGAGTTGAATGATAAGCTGCGGGAAGAAAAGTTCAAAGAGTGCTTAAGGCATCATGATTGTACGGATTGGATCCGGATCATTAAGACCCTGTATCTTCGCAGGCAGGCAAGAGAAGAGCGGGGGCAGAAGGTGACTGCGACGGATGCACGGTATCTGAAAGTAGCAGAAGAGAATCTCTACTGTGAATTCGCCATGGCTCTCGGGATTGACCGGGATGAAGTGCTTGATTTTATTGAACATAGGATTCAGGCAGAGTAGAAGATTCCGGTATAGACATTTAAAATCGTTTATTGTATATTAAGGACATAAGAAAATGAAACATATACAATGAGGATCAGAATGAACGAGCAGAAACGGATAGAAGAAGTAAAGCCGCCTATTTCTCCGGATGTACAGAAGGCATTGGAGAAAATGGTGGAAAAGAACGAGTATATGAAGAACCTGCAGATTGAGATGTTGGAAATCGAACGGGGATACGTGAAAGGACGTCTGATGGTGTCGGATAAGGTATTGAATCCTTATGGATCCGTGCACGGAGGATGTCTTTTTTCGCTGGCGGATATTACAGCCGGGCTGGCAGCCTGTACATATGGGAATTATTCATCCACTATTGATGGCAATATGGAGTATATTCTTCCGGCGATAGATACGGAGTATATTATCTGTGAAGCGAAGGAGGTCCGGCAGGGAATCCATGTTTCCCAGTATGAGGCATTCCTTTATGATGATAAGGAGCAACTGGTAGATAAGGCAACATTTTCTTTCTATATGATGCATCGACCGGTCGCAGACAGGAAGGAATCATAAGCTATTCGTCAGGGATGGAGAGAAAGAGTCACAAAGCAGAGCCGGCTCCATACAATAAGGATAAGAAGGAGCCGGATTGAAAAGAAAGGCATGGATAAAATGAAAACGAATCAGACAACAATCAGACAGATACAGGATACAGTTGCAGAGATTACACATAATTATGAGAGCCATGATGTACTGATGGCAAAGGAGGGGATTCATCTTCCGAGCCGGGACACGATCATTCATCTGATCAAGGAGTTGCGACGGATCATGTTCCCGGGATATTTCGGAGACGAGAATCTGGCAACCTATGTCGGGGATTATTTTGTGGGTTCTCATTTGAATCATATTTATGAGGTGTTGAAGGAACAGATTGTGACTGCACTGATTTATCAGAATACGGTCATTATTGATCGTGAGACAGTCCATGAAGAAGGTCAAAAGGAAGCCGGATGTGACCGGCTGACGCCGGAACAGGCAGAGGAGAATGCAGAAGAAATCTGCCGATACTTTATCAGCCGGTTGCCGCATGTACAGCAGATGTTGTTAAAGGATGTACAGGCAGGGTTTGACGGCGATCCGGCAGCCCAGAGTAAGGAAGATATTATTATTTCTTATCCGGGACTATTTGCTATTTATGTATACCGGGTGGCTCATGAATTGTATAAGAAGCAGGTGCCGTATATTCCGCGAATCATGACAGAGTATGCTCACAGCCGTACCGGAATCGATATCAATTCCGGAGCAGAGATCGGAGAATATTTCTTTATTGATCATGGTACCGGTGTGGTAATCGGTGAGACGACAACGATCGGAAATCATGTGAAATTATATCAGGGTGTAACATTAGGCGCACTGTCAACTAGAATGGGACAGCAGCTGGCCGGTGTGAAACGGCATCCTACCATTGAAGATAATGTGACGATTTATTCCGGATCCAGCATTCTTGGCGGTGATACCGTGATCGGACACGGAACCGTGATCGGGGGTAATGCATTTATCACGGAGTCCGTAGCCGCAGAGACCAAGGTTATCGTTAAGAATCCGGAGATGACATTTAAGGGTCCGCGGAAGAAGAACGGTGAGAACGGAACCTGGGAAATCTAGCGATTCGGTCCGGCTTAAAGCAGACAGACTAGAGCCGGTTAAGCTCAGATTCATAATGCCTGGCACTCTCAAGATCACCCAGAGATTCATAGCATCGGATCAGTCCTTCTAGAGGCAACCGGTGTCCGTAGTCTAGTGACAGGATGCTGGTTGTCTCGTAAGCGGCATTATAATACCATAAAACAGCCTCCGGATAGTTTGTGCAATTCTCGTAGTATTGACCAAGACAGGTGCAGACTTCGGAGACACCATCACCGGTTGAGAGATTTTTCAATGCCGGAGCCAGAAGCGCACGTGCGTCCTGGCGGATCACAGCACATTTTGTCAGTACGCACTGTACCGGAGCCAGTAGATCTTCCGGCAATACATCCATGGAAATCGTAAGAAAATAATCCTCAGCATCCAAAAAATCTTTATCACTTCCGGAAATGAATAACTCCTTAGCATACATGGTAATAAGGGCAGTGGATAACTTCTGCCCACTGGTGATCAGAGCCTGTAGATTGGCAAAATCTCTGGCACTGTGATTCTCGTGTGGTTTGTGGATGATAGCGATCTCGCTGTCATAAATGACGGGATCGATACGAAGCGTTTCATGAAGCGGATCCTGCCAGTGGAATTCCCGGAGGCGGCGTACCAGCTTCGGGCGATATTCTTTATCATAGTTATAAGTAGTACCGAACTCCAACTGATTGGTATAATACATCTGGACAATCTCAATCTCCGGCAGCAGAACCTTCTTCAGATCAAGAATCCGCTGCTGATTGTCTGCATCAATGATCTCGTCGGCATCTGCAACATAAATATAATCCATAGTTGCTTTGGAAAAAGAAAAATTCCGCGCAGCGGAAAAATCGTTGCACCACTCAAAATCATAGAGCTTGTCGGTATAAGCAGCGGCAATCTCTTTCGTTCGGTCGGTAGATCCGGTATCTATAATGATGATCTCATCAGAGAAACTCTTCACACAGTCCAGACAGCGGGCGAGTACCCGTTCTTCATTTTTAACAATCATACAGGTGCTGATAGTGATCATAGGATGTCCTCCTTTGTATAAAAATGCAGTATATTATTATTGTAGCACAGGGGCGGAGGAACGTAAATGTGGAAAAATGGATATGCAATCCTGCCGGTATACAGTATAATGAATTCAATATCGTGTCCTGGCGACAGGCAGAGACAACGGTATAAAGTGTTTTTACGGGAAGGCGCACAGATGAATGAGCAATTCATACAGGGAATAATATTTGATTGGAATTTTGATGGTATTGAGGCATATGCACGTGCGCTGCCGCGGGGGACAACTTTTCCAACGGTGTCTATTGGACGTGTGATTGCGGTCAAGCGTCGGTGTGGATTGGGAAGTAAGATTGTGGACAGTGCAATTGATGTGGCGAGAGAAACTCCATACAGGCCCAATTACCATCGAAGCTCAGGTCTATGCCCGTTCACTATACGAGAAACAGGGGTTCCGGCAGATGCCATTTAGTAGAAATCGGTGCAAAAGTAACGTCTCTGGTAAAACAATTCGCAATGAAATACTATCCTGATGAACAGATGGTTGACGAGGAGATCGCCCGCACAGGAAAGGTTGCACAGGTTTTTGAAATAGAGATTGAATATCTTAGTGGTAAGGAAATACAGGAACGGTAATTTCATTTTTAGAGATATACAAATCGGAATTTTTAGGAGAAAACGATGAAGAAATGGACAAAAATATTGTTGATAATAGTTATAGTTATTTTACTTTTGTTTGTGGGGATGTCCTATTTTATAGGGACGCAAGTTTTCATGGGGTCTACTCAATTGGTTACTTGTGAAGATACTTCAAAAGTGAAAGATAGTTTTTGGGAAAGATATAATATGGATTATGATGTTTTCTGCAGTACATATACTATAGAAAAAGTTGAAATCACTTCAACTTTTGATGAACATATGATACCGGCAGATTACATATATGCTCTTGGTGAAGAAGGAGATAAGAATAATCCAACAGTTGTTTTAGTGCATGGTCTTGGTGGAAATCGTTATACCAATTATCCTTTAGCAGAAATGTTTTTGCAGAAAGGATATAATGTATTGACTTATGACCAGAGAAGTAGCAACGAAAATACAGCTCAATATACTACATTTGGATACTGGGAAAAATATGATTTGATTGATTACATTGATTATGTCTATAGCCATGCACCGGAGCAAGTGATAGGAATATGGGGTACATCGTTTGGTGGAGCAACTGCAGGATTAGCAATGGGAGATAGGGATGTTGAAAACAAAGTGGATTTTCTGATTCTAGATTGTCCGGTTAGTGATATGAAATGGATGGTAGAAGAAGAAATGAGAAAGATGGATATTGGATTGCCTATATCTTACATGACATTCTGTGGCAACATTATCAACAAAATGAAATTGAAAACAAAAAAATTGATGGAAAACGGAAAATGTGTCACAAAATCTGTCAGCGCCTGGCGGCATCGTCCCACGACAGAATCGCGGGTGTGTGTGGAGGCCGGGAGAAGCAGAAGATAAAAACCATCGAGCACGCGGATCGTCAGCGGCAGCTCGCCGGGTTCAAAAAAATATTCCCGGGCAATATTTTTTAAAGCAAATTCATACAGTGTGCGGTTGTCAGATGCTGCAAAAACACTCTTTTGTCCGGTCTGGATCAGAAGCGGACAGAAGGGCTGATGAATCAGTTCGACATTCAGACGGCGATAGCGGATTTCATCCATCACTTCGGAAGGAGCAGAGGAAATACTGCCATTTAGCAGGTCGAGGAAGAACTGCTCTGCAAGCGGGAGCTCACTTTCCTTCCAGTAATTAGCATGAAGGGTGTTGACGCGGTCCTTCTGCTGCTTTTCACATTGCGCACAGGCTTTGTCAAGGGCTTCCAGAAGGGCATGGTCATCCAGCGGCTTCAACAGATAGTCACTGCTGGAAAGCTTCATGGCGCGGGAAATATATTCAAATTTTGCATAGGCGGTCAGAAAAATACAGACCGTTTCGTAGTGTGCCTGACGGATCTGGTCCAGCAGTTCGAGGCCGGAACCGCCGGGCATCTCGATATCACAAATCATCAGGTCAATCGGATGTGTGGAAAAGATTTCCAATGCCTGCGTCAGATTGTAGGCACAGAAAATCTCAAAAAAGTCCGGCCGCAGTGTGCGGATTTTGTTGGAAATGCTTTCGACGGTATAATATTCATCGTCTACGATTAACAGGTTCATGATAACCTCCCAAAATATATTTTTTTACCGTTCCGGTTATCCGTCGATGCGGAAAAAGGGAACGTAAGGAAAATCAATGGTAATCTGAGCGCCTGCGCCGGAACGGTTGCAAAAAGTAAAAGCCGCGTCGGGAAAAATCTGGCGGAGGCGGAGTACAACGTTTGTGATGCCGATGTGTTCCTGCTCGGAATTTACATAGGTATCAAGCTGTCTCTTATACACATCTCCGAGCCCACGAGACTAGGCAT
>ENA-UACB01000226-UACB01000226.1-human-gut-metagenome-genome-assembly--contig:-NODE-226-length-16213-cov-4.529026_pt1 | contig 16213 bp, 18 predicted proteins | sample MGYA00243873_ERZ654213 | MGnify/ENA primary metagenome ERZ654213 (study PRJEB26926, sample SAMN06165218) | human gut metagenome | biome: ENVO:00009003; feature: ENVO:2100002; material: ENVO:00002003...
TACGAGATCATGCCTAGTCTCGTGGGCTCGGAGATGTGTATAAGAGACAGGCAATTTCCCTTGCATACGCAGCCGCGGTGTGGTAAGATGAGTGCTGTTGAGAAAAGGAGGGCGCTTATGAACCGACTGAAAGATATCTGGGGCGGACAGGATGACATGAACCGTGTGCTGTTCCTCATCGCCGTCGCCGTCTTTGTCTGGAGCCTGATCGAGGGCCACGGTATGTACGGTGCCCTGATGGCCGGCGTGGTCCTGTTCCTGATGGTCAGCCGTCACGGCCAGCGTCTCAAGCGCTTCAGCCGCCTGTACGGCACGCTCTATTTCCCCATGCCGGACGGAGAGATCGTCCCCCGTACCTTTGAGCAGGTGAAGACCGAGTATCTCCGCGGCGCCCAGGGCCGCTATGCCGGCCGCGCGGTGGAGCTGCGCTTCCCCTGGTGGTATCTGAACAGCGCCGGGGAGATCGACACCGGATTCGGCCTCACCGTCCGCCTTGCGGGCAGCGCAGAGCTGCTGGACGAGGCGAAGCGCCTGCGCCGGGGCGACTGTGTCCGCCTGACCGGCACTCTGGTGGCCGAGAGCAAAAACTACTTCTGCGTCGGCGAAGTGGAGACGCTGGAACGCATCTCCGAAAAAGATCTGTACCCACTCAAAAAGAAATAAACGCAAAAACCACACAAAGGAGAGTATCACTATGAGCTTTATGATCGAGACGTCCGCACGTCACATCCACCTGACCCAGGAGACTGTGGAAAAGCTGTTCGGCGCAGGCTATCAGCTGACCATCCGCAAGCCCCTGTCCTATCCCGGCCAGTACGCCTGCAACGAGCGCCTGACCATCGTCGGCCCCAAGAAGGAGATGGCCAACGTGTCCATCCTGGGCCCCACCCGTAAGGCGGACCAGGTGGAGGTTTCCGCCACGGACGCCCGCACCCTGGGCATCGACGCCCCCATCCGCGAAAGCGGCGACGTGAAGGGCTCCGGCGCCTGTAAGCTGATCGGGCCTGCCGGCGAGGTGGAGCTGTCCGAGGGCGTCATCGTGGCGAAGCGCCATCTGCACGTCACCGAGGAGGATGCCGCCGCCATGGGCATCAAGAACGGCGAGATCATCAAGGTCGCCTGCGGCGGCGAAGGCCGCAAGCTGATCTTCGACGATGTAGTTGTCCGCGTCAATGTGGGCGGTGCTACCACTATGCACATCGACACCGACGAGTCCCAGGCTGCCAATGGCCCCACTGTGGGCGAGCTGGTCCGCTGACAAGCGCAAAAAATGACCGCCCGTAAGGGCGGTCATTTTTTGCGCGCTTTTACCGCACCGTCAGCAGCTCCACGTTTCCACTGACCGTCTGGAATTCCCATGCGGCGTCCTCCACCGTAGTGAAGGTCACGTCGCTGCTGAGCTTGCCGCTGGTGGTCTTAAATTCTACCGGCAGGGGAGAGGGCAGCGTGCTGAGATCGCACAGCTGCATGACGATGCTCCCGCTGCTGGTTTCTGCTTCCAGCTCTGTCGGCATGATGTCCAGCGCCAGGTCAATGCTGCCGCTGACGCTGTCCGCCTCCAGCTTTTGGGTGCGGACGCTTCCGCTGATGCTTCCGCTGGTGGTGGACAGGGATATCTCCCCGGCGTTGGCCGCATAGACACTGATTGCGCCGCTGACCGAGGTCACATCCAACTCACTCAGTGAAAGCGTGTCCTCGTCCGTCAGATCCACGGACACACCTGCGCTGACGGCGTCAATGTCCAGTCCATACAGCACCATGCTCCGGGGCAGCTTCACGGTCAGGATCTTTTCCTCTGTGGAGCTCATCAGCTGCGGCTGTGAACGGATCTCCAGTTCGCTGTCGTCCTCGTCCACCCGCCATTCCATCTGCAGCGTCACGTCACTGCCATCGGCAAGTGTCTCCGACAACTGTATGCCCTCGCCGTCATACAGCTCCACATTCACCTGTCCGCTGACCCATTCAATGTCGATGGCGCGAAAACCGTTCAGCTGCACCACATCCGTGTTGCCCAGCGTATAGCCTGCGTCCGGCGTATAGGTCGCGCTGTCTGTTCCGCCGTTGTCCGTGCGGTGCTGTTCGCCGCATCCCGCCAGCGTAAGGACCATCACCAGCGCCAGCGCTGACCAGAGTGTTTTCCGCATAGGATACCTCCTTGTTATCGTCTCAGCTTGTCCCAAATGCAGATCGTTCCCGTCTCTCTTGTTCGGTTCATATCGATGACCCGCTGGTTCCGGCTGCCCCGGAACTGCAGCGAGATATCCTTCAGTTCCTTCATAAACCGTCCGTCCACCAGCACGTCGATGCACGCGAGCATCTCATCCGTTGCCTCGCACCGGGGATAGCTGCCGTCTGCCAGCAGCTCATCGTCCAGCCGGAACCCGGTAAAGCACCATATGGTCTTGCCCGGATACTTCGCCTTGACCTCCCGCAGCAGCGGCAGCAGCTCCCGCTGGTTCCGCGGCTCGAAAGGCTCGCCGCCCAGCACCGTCAGTCCGTTTACAAAGGGCTTGTCCAGCTCCGCGAATATCTCCGCCTTGGTGTCCTCCGTGAATTCCTTTCCGTAGTCAAAATCCCACGTCTGGGGCTGAAAGCAGTCCGGGCAGTGGTTGGTGCAGCCGGATACGAACAGCGTTACCCGCACGCCGATACCGTTGGCAATATCACATTTCTTCAATTCTCCGTAATGCATGGAACGACCTCCTGACCCTGAGTATAGACCACAAAGGTTAAAATAATATTAAAATAGAGCTGAAAAATAAAAGGGGAAAAAGCAAGGTGAAAAACAGGGGCGGGCATAAGCCCGCCCCGCATTTGAAGAGAATTACAGGTGCAGTACGCGGTCCTTGATCTCCTGGGTCCGCCCCTGATTCCAGAACTGTGTGCCGATATAGCCGCAGGTCCGCCGGGCCACGTTCATCTTGTCCTGATCCGTGTTGCCGCACTGGGGGCATTTCCAGATCAGCTTGCCGTCCTCCTCGACCACCTCGATCTCACCGTCCCAGCCGCACACCTGGCAGTAGTCGCTCTTGGTGTTCAGCTCCGCGTAGATGATGTGATCGTAGATGAACTTCATCACCTCCAGCACCGCGTCCAGATTGTTCTGCATATCCGGCACCTCCACGTAGCTGATGGCTCCGCCGGGGGACAGGTGCTGGAACTGCGCCTCGAACTCCAGCTTCTTGAACGCGTCGATCGGCTCGGTGACGTGCACATGATAGCTGTTGGTGATATATCCCTTGTCCGTGATGCCCTCAATAACGCCAAAGCGCTTCTGCAGACACTTGGCGAACTTATAGGTGGTGGACTCCAGCGGTGTGCCGTACAGGGAGAAATCGATGTTGTGCTGCGCCTTCCAGGTCTTGCAGGCGGCGTTCAGCTTGTGCATGATCTCCAGTGCGAAGGGCGTGGCGCTGGGGTCGGTGTGGCTCTTGCCTGTCATGTACTTCACGCACTCATACAGTCCCGCGTAGCCCAGGGAGATGGTGGAGTACCCGCCGTACAGCAGCTTGTCGATGGGCTCGCCCTTCTTCAGCCGCGCGCAGGCGCCGTACTGCCACAGGATGGGCGCCGCGTCGGACAGCGTGCCCTTCAGGCGCTCGTGGCGGCACAGCAGCGCCCGGTGACACAGCTCCATGCGCTCGTCGAAGATGCGCCAGAACTTCTCGATATTCCCGCCGGAACTCAGGGCGATGTCCGGCAGGTTCACGGTCACGACGCCCTGATTGAACCGCCCGTAGTACTTGGGGTTCCCGTCCTCGTCCACATAGGGGGTCAGGAAGCTGCGGCAGCCCATGCAGGGATAGCAGTGGCCGTTGCCGTTCTTGTCCACCTTCAGCTCCAGCATCTTCTTCTCGCTGATATAGTCCGGGACCATCCGCTTGGCGGTGCACTTGGCGGCCAGCTTCGTCAGCTCCCAGTATTTGCTGCCTTCGCGGATGTTGTCCTCCTCCAGTACATAGATGAGCTTGGGGAACGCCGGCGTGACCCACACGCCCTTTTCATTCTTCACGCCCTGGTACCGCTGCAGCAGCGTCTCCTCAATGATCAGGGCCAGATCGTCCTTTTCCTGCTGATTTTTGGCCTCGCCCAGATACATGAACACCGTCACGAAGGGGGCCTGTCCGTTGGTGGTCAGCAGCGTGACCACCTGATACTGTATGGTCTGCACGCCGCGGCGGATCTCCTCCCGCAGCCGCTTTTCCGCGATGGAGTTGATCTTGTCCTCGGTGACAGCTACGCCCACGGCGTCGAACTCGTCCCGCACGCTGGCGCGGATCTTTTCCCGGCTGATCTGCACGAAGGGGGCCAGATGAGTCAGAGAGATGGACTGGCCGCCGTACTGGTTGCTGGCTACCTGCGCCACGATCTGGGTGGCGATGTTGCAGGCGGTGGCGAAGCTGTGGGGCTTCTCGATCAGCGTTCCGGTGATGACGGTGCCGTTCTGCAGCATATCCTCCAGATTGACCAGGTCGCAGTTGTGCATATGCTGGGCGTAATAATCCGTGTCATGGAAGTGGATGATGCCCTCATTGTGGGCCTCCACGATGTCCTTGGGCAGCAGAATACGGTTGGTGATGTCCCGGCTGACTTCGCCGGCCATATAGTCCCGCTGGGTGGAGTTCACCACCGGGTTCTTGTTGGAGTTCTCCTGCTTGGCCTCCTCGTTGTTGCACTCGATGAGGCTGAGGATCTTGTCGTCGGTGGTATTGGACTTACGCACCAGAGAACGGGTGTAGCGGTAGGTGATATAGTGCTTGGCCACCTCGAAAGCGCCGTGGGCCATGATATAGTGCTCCACCATATCCTGTATCTCTTCCACGGTAGGTGCGCGGTTCATCTTCTGACACTGCAGGTCCACGGACTCTGCGATGCGCTGGATCTGCACCGGCGTCATCCGATCTACTTCCTCCACGGACTCGTTGGCCTTGGTGATGGCGATAATGATCTTGGTGATGTCAAAGCCCACCTCGGCGCCGTTTCTCTTGATGATCTTCATGGTACGTCCTCCTGTCTCATCTATCTCTCCCTGCCGTCCCGGCGGCACACAGCTCTAAGCCTGCACCCGCAGCGATGCGTGTGTTAATATAATACACTACATCTTGTGCCGTTTCAAGAGCAAAAAACAAAATATAGGAAAATAACCTGCCAAAAAGTGCACCCTATTTTTGTGCACTTTGTCAAAGCTACACAAGATATAGTGATTTGTCCACCGCGCAAACACACTAAATATAGTGCCGGTAAGCTGCGAAGTTGTCAGAAGCACCATCTCTGGCCGTTAAGGCACGGCACAGTATGAAATATCCCATTGCGCGGATATGCATAATATGGTATACTGACTCAAATACGTTATTCTGTCGAAAGGAGGGCCGGCTATGCGTGGCGATACCCGTTCCCTGATCCACGGCATCATCAACCTGATCGTTCCGTTCTTTATCTACGACCTGGCCTCACTGTTGGTGGGCGCCGTCACTGCGGCCAACTATAATCCCTGGCTGGCCTTCTGGCCCATGACCATTCTGCTGTGGCTGCCCTTTGTGTCTGACGCGGTCTGCGTCGTGGTGGCTGCCGTGCGCTTCCAGCGTCGGGGCCGTACCCGCGCGCTGCTGGGACTGATCTTCTCCGTGGGCGCAGCGGCGCTATACTATATGCTGCGCTTCCAGCTGCATTTCACGCTGTCCCAGCTGAAAGATATGTTCTGACAGGGAGGAGGACCCCCATGCGTCCCGATTTCATTCCCGTCGGCGCTGTTGTCAACGCCCACGGTATCCGCGGCGAGGTCAAGGTGAACCCCGCCGGCTTCGACCCGGAGTTCATCGCCTCGTTCAAGACCCTCTATATCGGCGGTCAGCCCGTGAAGGTCACCTCCGCCCGGGTCCATAAATCCACCGTCCTGCTGGCCTTGCCCGGCGTCGCCACTATGGACGATGCCCTGGCGCTGAAGGGCAAAACGGTCTCCATCCGCCGCACCGACGCCAAGCTGCCCAAGGGCCAGTACTTCGATGCCGAGCTGGAGGGCTGTACCGTTCTGGACGATGCCACCGGCGAAGAACTGGGCAAGCTGGACAAGGTGCTCCACTATCCCGCCCACAAGGTCTACCAGGTCCGTGGCGGTGCCCACGAGTACCTGATCCCCGCCGTGCCGGAGGTCTTTATCGCTTCCGCGGACCCAGATGCCGGGATCATTCGCGTACACATGATGAAAGGACTGGCCACCGATGAGAATTGACATCATGACCCTGTTCCCCGACGCGGTGGAAGCGATGATGGGTTCGTCCATCATCGGTCGTGCCCGGGAACGGGGCTTTGTCACCATACAGACCCACCAGATACGGGACTACACCACCAACAAGCAGATGCAGGTGGATGACTATCCCTACGGCGGCGGCCGCGGCGCGGTCATGCAGGCAGATCCTCTGTACCGCTGCTGGCAGCATATCTGCGATGAAGCGGGGGGGAGGGTCCACACCATCTATATGTCCCCCTGCGGCCGGGTGCTGACCCAGCAGGTGGCCCGTGAACTGAAGGCACAGTATGACCATCTTATCCTGGTCTGCGGCCACTACGAGGGCGTGGATCAGCGCTTCCTGGACGCGTGCGTGGACGAGGAGATATCCACAGGCGACTTTGTCCTCACCGGCGGCGAGATACCTGCCATGGCTCTGGCGGACTGCCTGTGCCGCATGGTCCCCGGCGTCCTGCCGGAGGAGAGCTGCTACACCGACGAGAGCCACTGGAACGGCCTTTTGGAGTATCCCCAGTACTCCCGCCCGGAGGAATGGCACGGCCGCAGGGTGCCCGAGGTCCTGCTCAGCGGCCATCACGGCAATGTGGCTGACTGGCGCACGAAGGAGAGCTACAAGCGCACCATGGCCCGCCGCCCGGATATGTGGGCGCGGTTCGACCTGACCCAGGTCCACAGCCGCCACGACAAGAAGGTCCTGGCCCAGGCCCTAGAGGAATACGCCCGGGAGCAGGGCGGTGCCCCTGAAACCGAATAAGCCGAAAGCGGCAGGGAGGTCCCTGCCGCTTTTTCCCGGTTATTTCCACGGATTTGCTAGAAAAACGACACTTATTCCAATTTCGCTGTTGTACTTCGCCCAAAAATCCGCTATAATAAGGAAGCAAAATCCGGCAGTATGCTGAAAATATGAGGAGGAACACCGAATGAACGAGAAATACAGCGCTCTGTTTACCCCCTGGAAGATCGGCAACGTGGAGATCAAGAACCGTATCGTGCAGCCCTCTATGGGCGGTACGTCCCTGTTCGGCTGGCTGGAGCCCTGTCACTTCGACAAGGAAGCGGCCTACCACATCCTGAACCGCGCCCAGAACAACGTGGGCCTGGTGCTGCCGGGTATGCAGTGTGTCCGCGACACCATGGGCGGCCGCTGGCTGTACCAGAACAAAAAGATGTTCAAGGACCTGGCCGAGTGGCTGCCGGAGTTCCACAAGACCGGCTCCAAGCTGTTTGTCCAGCTGTCCGCCGGTATGGGCCGTTCCATGGCTATCAACGAGATCATGGTCAAGATGCTCCAGAACAAGGCCTTCGGCGCCGTGGGCAAGCCCTTCCTGAACGTGGACTACATCACCGCCTCCGCCTCCGCCACCCCCAACCGCTGGTATCCCGAGTGCAAGTCCCGCCCTCTGACCGTGGAGGAGATCCACGAGATGGTGGACGCCTTTGCCAAGACCGCCAAGCTCCTGCAGGATGCCGGCGTTGACGGTGTCGAGATCCACGCGGTGCATGAGGGCTATCTGCTGGACCAGTTCACCATTGCCAACATGAACTACCGTACCGACGAGTACGGCGGCTCCTTCGAAAACCGCTACCGCTTCGCTGTGGAGATCGTCCAGGCCATCAAGGCCGTCTGCGGTAAGGACTTCCCCGTGGCCCTGCGTTACTCCGTGGTGTCCAAGACCAAGGGCTTCGGCCAGGGCGCCGTTCCCGGCGAGGAGTTCGTGGAGTTCGGCCGCGATATGGCCGAGTCCGAGAAGGCCATCAAGTACCTGGAGGATGCCGGCTACGATATGTTCGACTGCGACAACGGCACCTACGATGCCTGGTACTGGGCCCATCCCCCGGTCTATATGCCCGAGAACTGCAACCTCACCGAGGTGGAACACATCAAGAACTTCACCTCCAAGCCCGTGGTCTGCGCCGGTAAGATGGACCCCGCCAAGGCCGCCGAGGAGATCGCCGCCGGACGTCTGGACGCCGTGGGCATCGCCCGCCAGAACCTGGTGGACCCCGAGTGGGTCAACAAGATCCTGGAGGACCGCGTAGAGGACATCAAGCCCTGCATCAACTGTCACAACGCCTGCTTCAGCTTCAACAAGTCCAAGAGCACACCCAATATGCAGCCCATGGACGACTCTCTGCACCTGGCCCGCTGCGCCCTGACGCCCAGCACCATGCAGCACAACAAGTACAAGATCGTCCCCACCCGCAAGCCCAAGAAGGTCGCCATTATCGGCGGCGGCATCGGCGGCATGGAGTGCGCCCTGGTGCTCAAGCAGCGCGGCCACACCCCCGTCATCTTCGAAAAGACCAGCGAGCTGGGCGGCCTGTACATCACCGCCTCCGCCATGAGCTTCAAGGAGGCCGACAAGGCCCTGCTGCGCTGGTACGAGCGTGAGCTGAAGAAGAACGACATCGAGGTCCGCTTCAACATGGAGATCAACGCCCCCGCTACCCTGCGCCGCGAGTTCGACGAGATCATCGTCTGCACCGGCTCCCACCCCAAGACCCTGCCGGTCAAGGGCTTCAACAAGACCATCAACTTCACCCAGCTGCTGTTGAACCAGGTGGACGCCGGCGACCGCATCGTCTTCTTCGGCGGCGGCCAGTCCTCTTGCGAGGCCGCCTACGAGATGGTCCTCCAGGGCAAGCACCCCATCATCGTGGAGTACGCCGACGACCTGATCGCCACCCCCGGCACCTGCTTGGCCAACGCCTCCTTCCTCCGCGAGATGCTGGCGTTCAAGAAGGTCCCCGTCTACCTGAACGCCACCATCACCGAGATCGGCGACGGCTTCGTCATGGTCAAGCAGCAGGACGGCACCGAGATCCGCATCGAGTGTGACAGCGTGGTCAACGGCATCGGCTTCGTGCCCGCGCCCATCGCCGCCGATGACCACAAGGTCTACCGTGTCGGCACCTGCGAGAAGTGGGGCAACCTCCGCAACGTCATCTGGGGCGCCTGGGACGTCTGTATGCACATCTGAGAATACGCAAAAAAAGAAAGCCCGCAAGGGCTTTCTTTTTTTGCTCAATGCCGATTCCGGCCGATCCCTGCCGTTCCCGTCAGCGACAGTGCCACGCTCACGGCGTAGATGCCCACGCCCGGGTCGAAGGTCTTGGGGGAGCCCTTCTTGTTCTCGTCGGTCTTACCGGTCTCGGTGGTGCCGCTGTTGTAGTAGTACCGGGGCGCCGCCTCCCACTTGGCGTACAGGGTGACGCTGTCCGTCACGGGCTGGGTAAAGTCGTAGGCCGCGGTGCACGCCTCGTCTGTGTACCAGCCCGCGAAGACATACCCGCTGCGGGTCGGATCGGCGGGCTTGGTGGCCGCCGCGTTGGCCCGTATCTGTCCCGGTACGTCGCTTCCGCCGTTGCTCACAAAAGCCACCGTATAGGATGTGCCCTTTAATTCTTTGAACGTGCCGCCGCTGATCCTTCCGGCGGCTTCATTCGTCACGGTGCCGTTGAACGTTCCGCCACTAATGGTACCGGCGCGGCGAAGCACTCCGTCATCGTAATCGCTCTCATTTTTGACGCTGCCATAGAACGTTCCGCCCTTGATAGTCCCCTCGTAATTATTGACCGCCCTGTTGAACTGCCCGTTCTCGATCACGCCGCTGTTCTGCACCTCACCGCTGAAGGTGCCGCCGGTGATGGTGGTACTCTTGTTGTTTACTACATTTCCGTCGAAGGTGCCGCCCGCGATGATGGCGGTGTATGTTGAATCCGGTGAAATAAGCATCGCGCCCGAGGAAACATAGCTGCCCCCGGCTGTGCAGTCCGTGACGACGGCGCTGCCGCTGATGTGCAGCTGCCGGACGCTGCAGATGCCGCCGCCATGTCCGGCGGTGGCGGTGCAGCTGCGAATGGTGCCGCCGGTCATGGTGAAGTCTCCGTGGTTGGCCACACCGCCGCCGCTGTAGGACTCATCGGTAGCCACGCACCCTGCGATGCTGCCGCCCTCCATAGTGAAGCGGCCAAGTGTTTTGGCCTCATTTTTGTCGGCCACGTACACACCGCCGCCTTGCTGGGCCTTGCAGCCTACGATGCTGCCGCCCCGCATCACGAGCCCCGCGCCGGGACAGACGTACACACCGCCGCCGTCATTATAACCGGCATTTCCGCCGGTGATGATACCGCCGCGGACGGTCTCTTTACCGCCGGACTCCTGCAGGCTCCACAGGTCATTGGTAGCATTGAACTTGTGTATGGCGGCGGGGTGGCTGTCCACCAGCGTCAGCGTGCCGCTCTCTATCTTGATAACGCTGCCGCTGCCGGTTATCTTCAGCACAAAGCCGTTCAGGTCCAGCGTCACATCCCCCTGAATGACCAGCGCCTGCGTCAGCTTCACATTATTGCACAGATAGTACGTGCCGCTATTCAGCGTCTTTTCGCTGATCGTGACCGGCGCACCTATTGTGCTGCCCGACATATTTTCTTCTGTCAGCTTTTCTCCGGCGGGTGTACCCTTGATTTTTGTCGTCAGCAGCAGCGTGCTGCCCTTTTGAATGTTGTAGTTTGCTAATGTGCGGCCATCTACTAACAATTTTCCGCCGTAATAGAGATGCTGCTCCCCAGCAGCGATTTTGGTTTTCATCTCCAATTCTTCTTTTACGTTGTCGATGCTGTCCCCAGACTCCACATCAAGCGCGATCGTCTCGCCGCTTGGCAGCTCCACATTAAGATAAAAGCCCGTGGGCGACGTTGCCCACGCTGCGGTGCTCAGCACCGCAGCCAGACAGCCTGCCAGTACCAGCGCCAGAAATCGTCTCTTCATCCGTTTGATCCTTTCTCTCCCGTGCGCGCCGAAGCGCGCGCCTCGTATCCTCTCTCCCTCAGTATACCGGATTTTCCAGTTTCCACAACCCGTATCTGCAAATAGGATAACGGTAAAAAATATCCCCCGGCCAAAAGCCGGGGGATGCGTATCTATTTCTCTTCTTCGTGGTACATGGACGGGAACATGGCCTTCAGCAGGTTGTACGTCCGGTTGTGGCTGTCGGTCCACTCGCCGTGCTCCGCCGCCAGCTTTGCCTTGTCGCCGTACACCTCCAGCGCGTGGCAGGTGTCCACATAGGCCTTCTGCATCTGCCGCATCCGCGCGCTCATGTGCTGCAAAAGGCTCATGATCTTCGCCGGCTTCTCCCGGAAGTACGCGCTGAAGTTGTCGTAGGTGATCTCGCTGACAATGGTGTTCTCCAGCGCCACCGCCGTGGTGTTCCGGGGCCGCGACTCCAAAAAGCTGATGACGTTGAAGAAGTCGCCCTCCCGCATGGTCACTACCTCCACCTGCTCCGGCGTCCCATAGTCGAAGTACACCCCCACGCTGCCGTAGAGGATGTTGTACATACTCATCACCATCTCCTTGGGCCGGCAGATGATCTCGCCCTTCTTATAGCGTTTTTCCGTATGCGGCATAAAAAACCTCCTGAAATGCGCCTGTTGACGCAGCTTTGTGTGCGCCTTGCGCAGAAAATGTGATAAGGTATCAACAAAGTACAAAAAAGGGAACATAAACGTAAAGCATCGCTGCCTAAATTGTATCATATACGTGCCTCCTTGTCGACACTTTTTCTTGCCAAAACAAACCAAATGTGTCATACTGAGGGGGTAAAGGAAGTGGAACATTTTGAACTATTTTGCCCCAAAACTATCCCCCGATGAACTGCGGAAAATGAGCGCCATCGCCCTGGCCCATATGGGTGATGCGGTCTATGAAACGCTGGTCCGCACCTGGCTTTGTGTCCACGGTACAGCGACAGGCAAGGACCTGCACCGTGCCACCATCGCCATGGTCTGCGCCCCCGCCCAGGCGGAAAAAATGCAGAAGGTGCTCCCGCTGCTCACGGACGAGGAGCAGGCGGTCTACAAGCGCGGCCGCAACGCCAACGTCCACACCATGTCCCGCAGCGCCACCCCGGCCCAGTACCATTCCGCCACCGGTTTGGAGTGTTTAATGGGCTATTTATACTTAAAAGGTGATAAAAACCGCGCGGAGGAGCTGTTCCGCGCCATGATGGAGGAGACCTGATATGCCCCTGGATGCCGTATGCCTGCAAGCTGTGGTGGCGGAGCTTTCGCCCCTTGTCGCAGGCAGCCGTATCGAGAAGATACAGCAGCCTGCCCGCGATCAGGTGGTGCTGCTGCTCCGGGGCAGCCGCCGCCTCCTGCTGTCCGCCGGAGGGGGGCAGCCCCGCCTGCACCTGACGGAGCTGCTCCGGGACAATCCCGCCCAGCCCCCCATGTTCTGTATGCTTTTGCGAAAGTATCTGTCAGGCGGAATTATTGAAAAAATTGAACAAATACCGCTGGAACGTGTGGTAAACATACACATTTCCGCCGCCGACGAGTTGGGCGAGCGCCGCCGTTTTTCCCTCATTTTAGAGGCATTTCCTCGCCGCGCCAACCTCATTTTAGCCGATAAGGACGGCCGTATCCTGGACTGCCTGCGCCGCATCGACTTCGAGATGAACCCGGATCGTCAGGTACTTCCGGGCCTGTTTTATCGTTTCCCCGCAGCGCCTGACAAGGTTGACCCCTTCACAGTGGATAGGGAGATGTTTTCCCGTCTTGCCGCCGTGGCAGGGGAGGATATGCCTGCGGATAAGTGGTTGGTGGACACCTTCAACGGTATCTCACCGCTGGTGGCCCGTGAGATCGCGTTTCGTGCCTGCGGTGCCGTGGATGCCCCTGCGCCGCGGACAGCCGAGACACTTTGGGCCGCGTTCTCCGTATGGCGCGACACTGTGAATGCTAACAACTTTACACCCGTTATGCTGAAACGCTCCGGCGCGCCTATGGACTTCACCTACCTGCCTGTTTGTCAATACGGCAGCGCGGCAGCGGCAGAGGAGTACGGCAGCTTTTCCGCCCTGTTGGATAACTTCTACGCCAAGCGCGAGCAGGCGGACCGTGTCAAGCAGAAGGGGCAGGACCTGCTGAAAACGGCCAATAACGCCGCCGCCCGTCTGCGCCGCAAGATCACCATGCAGGAAAAGGAGCTTTTGGACAGCAAAGACCGGGATAAGTGGCGCATTTACGGCGAATTGATCACGGCAAATCTGTATCGGATGGAGCGCGGCATGAGCCGCCTCACGGCGCAGAACTACTATGATCCGGCGTGCAAAGACATAGATATTCCGTTGGATGTCCGCCTTTCACCCCAGGAAAATGCCGCTAAATACTTCAAAAAATATACAAAAGCCAAGACCGCGGAAAAATACCTCACGGAGCAGCTGACCAGAGCCGGTGCTGAACTGGAGTACCTGGAGAGTGTTCTGCAGGAGCTGGCGCAGGCCGAGTCCGAGCAGGATTTCAATGACATCCGCGCCGAACTGACCGACGGCGGCTATCTCCGCGCCAAGGGTGGGAAAAAGCAGCCCTTCCAGCGCCCCAGCAAGCCACGGGAGTTCCGTTCCTCCGCCGGATTGCCGATTTTTGTGGGCCGCAGCAACCGGCAGAACGACCGCCTGACCACCAGGACGGCGGAGAAGTGGGACCTGTGGTTCCACACCCAGAAGATCCACGGCTCCCACGTCATACTGTCCACCGGTGGCGAACAACCCGATGCACAGAGCATCGCGGAGGCCGCCTCTCTGGCCGCCTATTTTTCCCAGGCGCAAAGCAGCACAAAAGTACCCGTTGACTTCACCCAGGTAAAGTTCGTAAAGAAGCCCGCCGCCGCTAAGCCCGGAATGGTAGTTTATACCAATTATCAGACCGTTTTAGCTGACCCGAACGAGGAATTAGTAAAACATTTATTGGTAAAATAGAGCACAAAATATGTAGAAGTTATGCAACAAATTGTGAAGGATACGTCTATGATTGCCTATGCTGTTCTTATGTGGGCCATCGCAGCCCTTTTTCTGCTGCTCGGACTCCTGATCTACCACGGAAAAACGGGGTTGATCCATGAATATCACAGGGAGAGAGTCAAATCGGAGGATATGGCAGCCTATGGCCGGGCCTTTTCCACCGGACTTTTCGCCCTTGCGGGAACACTGGTACTTAGTGGGATTGTCCCTCTGCTGTGGACACTTCCCGGCGCGGTCACCGCTTCGCTGGTGGTGCTGTTCGTCGGTCTTGCGGCGTCGTTCGCCATTCTTTGGCGCGTCCAGCGCCGCTATAACGGCGGTATGCTTTGACTGTCAGCAAAAAGGCTTTATCAGGTTGATGGAAAGGCGGCACCATGAAACGCAAGGCGGAAAAAGCGGATATTGTAAAGCGAAAAGTGTTTCATGAGCACATCATCCTACTGACCGAGGGGCGTTTTCTCATGTTGGCGGTACTGGCTGTTATGGTGTGGCTCCCGTATCTCTTTGTGCGGGACAGAATGGCCGGAATGATGCTGGCATGGTGGGAGATACCTTTTCTCCTGCTGGTAGAGGTGTCGTTGTACTACGCACTGCTTCGTCAGTTCTGGTACAGATGCTTTGGGTGCCTTGTGGTCACGGAGGACGAGATCGTTTGGAAGTGTCCCTTTATGCGGACAGTGCGGCTGAGAAAGACGGATATTCGATATACCGGCATCGACTACCGCTGGCCGGGTTCGGCGCGAAAAGCGGTTACGCCTGTAGATATGGCGTATTTTTCCACAAAGTCTTATCCGCAGGAGTGCCGGAACAAGAGCTATCTGCTGCGCAACAAAAAGGGATTTATTAAATTCCCGGCCGGTGAGAAGCTTTGCCGCTATATGAGTGAGTGGCTGCCGGAGCCGTATGAGAGGGTGTTTGCCGCAGCCAGCGATGGCTATGAAGCGCGGCGCAGAAAGAAGGAACGCAAGCGCATAGAAAAGAAAATGAAAATGATGAAATAATCCGGGAGATATGGAAAGACCGCCAAGAGGCGGTCTTTCCATATCTCATATCTCTACGCTTCAGTGGGCGTGTTACGGAACAGCAGGGTGATGCACCATAGCCCGGAGATGCCCACCAGTGCGTAGATAACACGGCTGATGGCCACGGCCTGGCCGCCGAAAATGGCTGCCACGCAGTCGAAGCGGAACAGCCCCACGGCGCCCCAGTTCAAAGCGCCGATGATGACCAGTACCAGAGCGATACGGTCAAGAACCTTCATATGACAAAGACCTCCATTCTGAAAAGACTACTGCTTTGTATAGCATTTCCCTGGCAATATCGTATATACACAAAAAATTTTTCAGTTTGCCTGAATAAATTTGGAAAAGCGATTGCAAAAGCAGCATTAATTTGGTATTATCAGTATAGAACAATCTGTACACGACCATGTACATATACAAAAGGAGGAGACCATGAACAAGAAGTTTGACAAGCTGGGTTTTTATCCTGCGGATATCCTGCTGCCCAAGGGCCAGGACATGAACAAGTGGGCAGTCGTCGCCTGCGACCAGTTCACCTCTGAGCCGGAGTACTGGCAGGCAGTGGAGAAAAAAGTGGGCGATGCGCCCTCCACCCTGCGCCTGATCCTGCCGGAAGCCAATCTGAAGGCACCCAACGTGGACGAGTACATTGAGAATATCAATAACGCCATGAAGAAGTATCTGGCGGACGGCGTGTTTGAGACGCTGACTGACTCCTTGATTTATATTGAGCGCCAGCAGTCCGACGGCAAGGCAGCGCTTTACGGTAAGCGTTTTCTTTTTGTGAGAGTGCGGCATAGTTTTCTCCTTCTCCGGTTTGCATCGGGATGGGTTTATTGTAGCAGAACGGGGAGAGGGAGTCAACGGGGGGCGACGGCGCAGAATATATTCCCGGTTTTATATGGGGCGGTGCGCTCTCCCGGCTTGCAATCCGTGTATAATTCTGCTAGAATTATAAGAGAATACTATAGGAGGTGCTTTCCATGATCATCAAATCTTCCACTGCGCTTCGCAATGACTACGGCACGATTTCCGAATTGGCCCATGACGAGGCCGAGCCGATCTACATCACAAAAAACGGTGAAGGCTGTCTCTTATACACATCTCCGAGCCCACGAGACTAGGCATGATCTCGT
>ENA-UACB01000231-UACB01000231.1-human-gut-metagenome-genome-assembly--contig:-NODE-231-length-15968-cov-5.069566_pt1 | contig 15968 bp, 16 predicted proteins | sample MGYA00243873_ERZ654213 | MGnify/ENA primary metagenome ERZ654213 (study PRJEB26926, sample SAMN06165218) | human gut metagenome | biome: ENVO:00009003; feature: ENVO:2100002; material: ENVO:00002003...
GAGATCATGCCTAGTCTCGTGGGCTCGGAGATGTGTATAAGAGACAGCTTCCATCATCTTATTATAAAAATACAAATTATGCAAGACGCAAAGTCGATAACCTAACATTTCTTTCGCCTTCAGCAGGTGGCGGATATAAGCTCTGCTATAGGTTCTGCATGCCGGGCACCGGCATCCCTCCTCAATCGGGCGGCTGTCCAGTTCAAACTTTGCATTCAGCAGATTGATTTTTCCATGATTGGTATACAGATGCCCATGTCTGCCATTCCGGGTCGGATACACGCAATCAAAGAAATCCACGCCACGGTCAACTGCCTCCAATATGTTTGCCGGGGTTCCGACTCCCATCAGATAAGTCGGCTTATTCTCCGGCAAATGCGGAACCGTCACATCCAGAATATGGTACATCTCCTCATGACTCTCGCCAACCGCCAGTCCGCCAATCGCATATCCATCCAGATCCAGCTCGGAAATTGTATCTGCATGTGCGATCCGGATATCATCAAAAATCGCACCCTGATTAATTCCGAACAACATCTGATTCGGATTGATCGTATCCGGCAGACTGTTTAATCTTGCCATCTCGTTTTTGCATCTTTGTAACCATCTGGTCGTTCTTGCCACAGACTGCTCTACATATTTTCGTTCCGCCACGCTGGACGGGCATTCATCAAACGCCATTGCGATCGTGGATGCCAGATTGGACTGGATCTGCATGCTTTCCTCCGGTCCCATGAATATCTTCCTGCCATCTACATGGGAATGAAAATAGACACCTTCCTCCTTGATCTTTCGAAGGCCTGCCAGAGAAAACACCTGAAATCCGCCGGAATCGGTCAGGATTGGCTTATCCCACACCATAAACTTATGCAGGCCGCCCAGCTTCCGAATCACTTCATCTCCCGGTCTCACATGAAGATGATAGGTGTTGGACAGCTCGATCTGGGTTCCGATTGTCTGCAGATCCTCGGTTGATACGGCGCCCTTAATCGCAGCTACGGTTCCTACATTCATAAATACCGGTGTTTGTACCGTACCATGCACAGTCTCCAGCACCGCCCGTTTTGCTTTTCCATCTTTTGCTATAATCTTATACATAATTACCTCTTTTATCTACATATGCCCGGATCAGGATTCCATCCTCCCGGTACACTTCCTCTATAACCTGTCCGCTCTGCCTTACCCGTGCAATCTTCGCCGCATCCCGGTACGGATACACATGTTCAAAATATATCCGATTCTCACGGATCATCCGGCTGATCCCCTGCAGCAGCTCCTGCAGACCGTCACCGGTTCTCGCCGATATCCGGTACACTTCATCTGCCCTGAAATCCTTCAAAACCTCCGGCACATTCTCCCGATCTGTCTTGTTAAACGCAGTCAGTATCGGCCGTCCTTCGATCTCCAGATCCCGCAGAGCCGCATATACCGTATGCATCTGAATATCCATCTGCGGATTGGATGCATCTACTACATGCAGAATATAATCGGAATATTTCGCTTCTTCCAACGTAGAACGGAATGCCTGGATCAGATGATGCGGCAGCTTCCGAATAAATCCAACCGTATCCGTCAGCAATATCTTCTGCCCGTCCGGCAGCTCCAGGCTCCGCGTTGTAGGATCCAGTGTTGCAAACAGCTTATCCTCGGATAACACTTCGGAATTCGTTAATGTATTTAACAATGTGGACTTTCCTGCATTGGTATACCCCACAATACAAACGACCGGAATCCCATTGCCCAGCCGCTGCTTCCGCTGTGTTGCCCGGTTCGTCTTCACCTGCTCCAGATCCGCCTTCAATCTGGAAATCCGCTCCCGGATCACACGCCGGTCAATCTCCAGCTGCTTCTCTCCGGGACCTCTGGTACCGATTCCACCGCCCTGTCTGGACAGGATCCCGCCCATACCGATCAGGTGTGTCGATCGATATCGCAGCTGTGCCAGCTCTACCTGGATCTTTCCTTCTCTGGTCGATGCCCTCGCTGCAAAAATATCCAGAATCACCATTGTCCGATCCAGGATCTTTACCTCCAGCTCTCGTTCCAGATTATTCATCTGCGAAGGTGTCAGCTCATCATCACATACGATCCCATCTGCATCCATCATTATCAGATACTGTTTCAGCTCTGCCACCTTACCGGAGCCAATATAAGTTGCAATATCAAAGCCGGCACGATTCTGTATAAACTGTCCGACCGGCAGCCCGCCTGCCGTCTGCACCAGTTCTGCCAGCTCTGTCAGAGAATCCTGTGCCGTCACTTCATCTCCGACTGCAACGCCCACCAGAACCAATCGTTCTGCCCGTTCTTCTAATTCATATAACTCTGTCATAAACACTCCTGCCTTATGATTCGAGACGCTGCCTGGTATACAAGAAGTCATACTCCTTCTGCACCAGATCTGTAACTGTATAATTCATCCTGTATTCACAAATCAGTTCATATGCCTTGTCATAGTCATGCTGTGACTCATAATACAATATCTCAATGTATCGCAGCTGCTCAATGCAGCTCTTATCCGACGAGTGCAGCCCCTGTTCCAAATACTGATGGCAGGTGCTATACCGTCCTTGCTGGAAATAATAATCCGCCAGTTGTGCACAGGCATATGAACTTTCCGGTTCATAATCTACGTAAGTAGTCAGATATGCCACCTGTTCATCCGTTCTTCCAAGCTTGGTTGCACACATCCCCGCATATAAGGCACATTCCGTGTGTCCGGCCTCAATCGCCGCCTGAAATGCCGGCAATGCGGCATCATAGTTTCCTTCTTTCATCTCAATGAATCCCCGTGACATCTTCTTCTGAAGATTCAGATATTCAATCTGTTCTTCCTCCGTTTCCAACAGAATATCATACTGTTCAATCGCTTCCGCATACTGCTCTGTCAGAAAATAAGAATCTGCCAGATATAATCTGGTATCCCGGTCCACCGGCTGTGCAAACTGAACTTCTTTACTTAATGAGGTCTGAAAATTCGATATGGCTTCTGAATAATTTCCTTCATTATATGCAGCAATCCCCTGATCCCGGTATTCATTCTTATCCTGCATATTCGTATAGATTCTGACTCCATATGAAATCAGAAACCCAAGTGCTCCCATCAGAAGTACTGCTGTCAATGCCTGAATCACACTCTTCTTCCGTGACTTCTTTTTATGTTCCATAATGTCCTCCCGAACAACTTCTGATTCCGAATTCTTTACCGATTCATGACTGCATCGATCGAATCGATACATGCTGCCCGCAATCCGGCATGCTCCAGTGCATCCACACCACGGATGGTCGTGCCATTCGGTGAGCAGACCGCATCCTTTAATACACCCGGATGCTCTCCGGTCACCTGCTGAAGCTTCGCACTGCCAAGCATCGTCTGTGAGATCAATTTATAAGCGGTTGCCCGCGATATGCCATACTTAACCGCCGCATCTGCATAGGCCTCCAGAATCAGATCCATGAATGCCGGTCCACAGCCGGAAACAGCTCCGCCGATGCCCATTAATCCGGTCGGCAGCTCCTCTGTAAGCCCCAACGCCGAAAAAAGATCCAGCACCAGTTCCCGTTCTCCTGCAGACAGCGTATTCTTCTCTTCAAAAAGGATCACACCTTCGCCCACCATTGCCGGTGTGTTCGGCATAATACACTGAATCCGTACATCCGCTCCCAGAAGCTTCTCATAGTTCGCAAAAGTCCAGCCTGCTGCGATCGAGATCAGTGCCTTTCCTTTCATATATGCACCGGCATCCGCCAGTACACCTTCAATCTGATATGGCTTACAGGCCATGATCAGGATATCTGATTTCACTACCAGTTGAATCAGATCATGAACCGGAATAAATCCGATCTTCTCTGCGTTCTCCAACAATTTATCCTTATGTGGCGCATATGCCAGCACCTGGTCCTTTTCTACCTTACCGGCCTGAAAGAAACCTGCCGCAATTGCCTGTGCCATGTTTCCCATTCCTATAAAACCGATTCTGCTCATCCTGCATCCTCCTTCTCATCTGCTATCCACCTGAAAATCTTTCTGAAATGCAATTAGCTTTTATTATATTCCATCAAATAAGAAAGTCAAGTTTGCAATCATCAGAATTCTTCTTCCATCATTGCATAAATCTCGCTTAACCGCTCTCTGCTTAACTCAGTCTGATTCAGGATCGTATACCGGTCCGGTCGGGTTCCCTGTGCCTGCTGCCATGCATTCACGAAAATGTCCTCTGTCACCTTCCAGTCGGACGGCTTCACCGGCAGCTTGTACTCATGCAGGATCCGCTTGATCTTACCGATATTACGATTCTGGAAGATGCAAACCGGAACACTTCCCATTGCCACTGCGATACCATGCGGCACATATACATCATCCGCAAAATTCTCCTCCAGTGAATGACAGAATAAATGCTCCGCTCCACTGCTCGGTCTGGAATTGCCGGCAATCTCCATGGCCAGCCCGCCCATGACCAGCGCCTGTGTCAGCACCTTGATAAAGCTCTTGCTCTTGATAGATTTCTCTTCATTATAACAAATGGAGTTAAATGCCATCTTAGAAATCATATAGGCAAAATCATCGATCTTGCTTCCGGTCACCGCCGCATCCAGTTTCCAGTCATTCAGTGCCGTATATTTACTGATCGTATCACCGACACCCGCCAGCAGCTGCCCCTCCGGTGCACCCATGATCAGATTAACATCTACTATAATACTATGCGGGATCGTACAGCGAAATGTCTTTCGCTTCAGTCCCTCTGTTCCAAGCACTGCCACCGGTGACGCCAGGCTGTCATTGCTGAGTGTTGTCGGCAGGCATAAGAATATGGATTTGCTCACAAAAGCCGCATACTTAGCCAGATCCAGAACCATACCACCACCGAAGCCGATGACCACTGCAATATCATTCATACAGATATATTTCGCCAGATCCACTGCCTGATCAAAGGATCCGTTCTCCACCAGATAGATCTCACTGTATTTAAAATCCGCCCGCAGTTCCTTCAGTGTATCCGGAAACAGCTTCTGCAGATTCTGATCCGTCACGATCACGACCTTCTTGTTGCCAATTCCCGGCACGCAATCTGACATTACCTCATTGACTCTGGCAAAAATTCCCTCTTCTACTAACAAATGATACGGCAAACGAAAATGATTCATAGCTCTCACGCTTCCTTTCCTATCTATCCTGATTCTATTCCGGCATCCATCCTCACTATATCCGGCCTGTATACGGCAGAAATCCATGATGCTCCGTCAGTTCCGTTTCCTCAAATAAGCGATTCACCGCCGGAAGATATTCTGTGTACGTATTGGCCTTCCGGATTTTTTTCAGATACCTGTCAGGCTCCTCAAACACGGTTCCCCAATAATTCCATAATTCCTTTAGCTTAAACAGCGTATTCCGCTCTCCGAAATCAATGCTCCGGTATGCGTGAAGAACCTGATCATGCAGTTGCTTCAGCTCCTCCTTTTTCAGGTGCTTACCTCCTTGCAGCTCCCGGATCAGTGCCGGATTTGCAAGAAGTCCTCTGCCGATCATAACAGCACCGAAGCTGCCCTCCGGATATTGTTTTATCAATTCCTCATAGTTTTTTATAGAGAATACATTTCCATTATAACAAATGTCCATAGTCTCTGCCAATGCCTGCCGGAAGATTTTCTGACGAGGCTCTCCCCGATAAAAGTCTTCCCGATACCGCGGATGAATAATCAGCTCCCGGATCGGAAACTGCCGAAAAATCGCCAGCAGCTCTCCGAAAGCCTCTTCTCCCTCCTCTGCCGACATTCCCAGTCTGGTCTTTATCGTAATATCCGCAGTCCATTCTTCCCGAAACACGGTCTCCAGAAATGTCAGCAGCTGTTCTCTGTTCTCCAGCATACCGGCACCCTTTCCCTTGGATACCACCGTCCCGGACGGACAGCCGAGATTTAAATTAATCTCCCGGTATCCTAATTCCTCCAATGCACGACCGGCACGGATAAACCCATCTGCATGATTGGTCAGCACCTGTGGTACCAGTGGGATCCCGGTATTGTTCTCCGACAGCAGATCCCGTCGTTCCTTCGGCCCCAGTACCCGTTTCGTATTCGGCTGGATAAACGGTGCATAGACCTTATCCGCATCCGGAAATAGCTTCCATGCCTCTCTTCTGTAAATATATCCTGTAATTCCTTCCATCGGAGCAAAATAAAACCGCATAATTCTCCTTTCATTCCTTCCGGCCTGTTCCACGTTCTGTCATCCTTTCTCGCTTCTTCTGCACAATGGGAGAGAGCATTCTGCCCTCTCCCATTCGTATAACTCTCTGTGATTCTGCCGATTATTCCTTCCTCAGAATATCCACGGTATGTGCTGCCGCTCCGATCAGATCCTGCCGCTCGCAGATTGATAGCTGATACCGCATGAATTCCTCAAAGGTCTCGTCATCCATTTCATTTAACATCTTTCGCATATAATTGGCCGGTCCGTCCGGGGTTATGATCTGAACCCGCGTCAGTCCCGCTGCCCTGTTATACCCGTCAATATCCTCCACCCGCACATAATCATACAGATTCTCCGGATGGGATACACTGTGAAAATCCTCTGTCAGACGGTTCTGCTCCATGCATTCTTTTATATGACCTTCCTTAAATGCATAGGTCAGCACACAATATTCATTCATGCAATACGCAACCAGGATGATACCGCCCGGCTTCGTCACCCGCTTAGCCTCCGCAAGCGCCCGCACCTTATCCTCCTGTGTGAACAGATGATACATCGGCCCAAACAGCAGTGTCAGATCAAACTGATCCGACTCCAGCTTTTTCAGATTCAGAGCATTGCCCTGCATCGCCTTTACGGTACTCCCTTTCTTCTTTAAGATTCCGAGGTTATACCGCACCAGTTCAACGGCTGTCACATCATATCCCTCGTCTGCCAGTGCCACGGAATACTTCCCGGTTCCGGCTCCGATATCCAGAATGCGAATCTCCGAATTCATATCACACTTTATCTGCTCCAGATACCGGTGGATATAATGCATGGAAGTCCGAAACTCTACCTGTCCGTATCGGGTATTCAGTCGTTTATCTTCATTAAATTTATTATAATACTGTTCGAGCTCTGTCATCTGCTTCATGCGTCAATTCTCTTCTATCTCTTACTCTTATTCTTATTCATAATACCGGAGTTCCTCCCTCCGGCATCTGCCCTACTTGTTGGCTTCATAGGTCTTCAGCCGTTTGAAGAAATCCTTACTTTCTGCCACAACCACACCGCTCAAAGCAAAGATTGCAATCATGTTCGGGATGGCCATCAGTCCGTTAAAGATATCCGCAATGGTCCATACAGCCGCAACTGTCATGTAAGGTCCGATAAAGACTGCCAGAATGTATAACCAGCGATATACCTTAATGATCTTCTGCTTCCCGTTGAACAGGTATTCCAGACAACGCTCGGAATAATAATCCCATCCAAGAATGGTTGTAAATGCAAAAAATACCAGACACAGCATCAGAATAAAGGATGATACCTGTGATGGGAACGGAAGACCGTTATTAAATGCATAGGTGGTAACCTGTACACCTTCCAGTCCCTCTACCTGCCATGCGCCGGTCAGGACAATCGAAAGACCGGTCATGGTACATACGATGATCGTATCAATAAAGGTACCGGTCATAGATACCAGACCCTGGCGCACCGGTTCATTTGTCTTCGCTGCTGCCGCTGCGATCGGAGCAGAACCCAGACCGGACTCATTGGAGAAGATACCTCTTGCGATACCCTTCTGCATTGCGATCAGCATCGTACCTACCGCACCACCGGTGATCGCCTTCGGATTAAATGCACCCTTTACGATCGTAACAACCGCTGCCGGAATTTCCTGTACATTACAGATCAGCAGAATGATGCAGAATACAATATAAATAATTGCCATAAACGGAACTACAGCCTGTGACACCTTGGAAATACGCTTTACGCCGCCGATCAGTACGGCTGCTACACAGACACTTAAGATCAGGGACGCAATGATAACCGTCCATGAATATGTACCGATTCCCGGAATTGTCAGTGTCCATGACATATTCGGGTCAAAATAATTATTAACTGCGGAAGAGATACCGTTTACCTGAGAGAATGTACCGATACCAAACAGACCTACGCAAACGCCAAAGAATGCAAAAATCTTAGCCAGCCATTTCCACTTCGGTCCCATACCCTTCTCTATGTAATAGAATGGTCCGCCCAGTGCATGATGATTCTCGTCTACCTCGCGGTACTTAACAGCCAGCAGGCCCTCGGCATACTTGGTTGCCATACCGAAAAACGCTGCTACCTCCATCCAAAACAACGCTCCCGGGCCTCCGGCTCCGATCGCCGTTGCAACACCTACGATGTTACCGGTTCCGATCGTTGCGGACAACGCAGTACATAATGCACCAAAGGACGATATCTCACCATGTCCGTCATCTTCATTCTGAACCATCCACTTTAATGCCAGTGGCAGTCTCCGTATCTGAAGAAGTCCCAGACGGATAGACAGATAAATACCTCCGGCCAGGATCAATACGATTAGAGGGATACCCCATACCAATGTATCAATCTTATCCAACAGAGCATTAAACATTTTCCAGATCAAATCCAGAGTGCTATCTGCATGATACTTCGTGCTCATCTCACTTATCCAAGTGCTCATCATTACTGCATTCATTCTCTTTACTCCTTAGTTATTATTTATCGCTTCGTCCATATATAATCCTGCATATCTGATCACTACATATTAAATATGTTTAAATTACGACTAAATAAGGCTAGCATACCGAAAGAAAATTGTCAACAAAAAGCACTATTTTATCGTTTATCATTCTGGTCGGAACCATTGGACTGTTTATGATTCCAAAGGATCTGCTGACCCTGCAGTTCGATTCCACCGTCAATCTTCAGATCGATCCGAGTGCGGTTCCGGGGGATTCATCCGATGCGACTGTGAAAAATAATCTGATATCTCTGAGCAGTCTTTTCGAAGCAGGCAGTCTGTTCCTGGTTTATGCTGACGGAACTACTATCCCGATCACCGTCTCCACGCTTGACACCACTCAATATGAGGATGGTATGCATCTGGATGTCCGGACCACAACTCCGCAGACCCGCACCCTGACTATGCAGGATCTGGCATGGCTACTGGTTGCTGTATTACTCTATCTGGTCATGTCGCTGGTAACGGTCTGCTTTATCGGAAGCCTGTGCTCCGCAGTGCGTTACTGCGACTCTCCGTTTGATACCACGATCATCCGGCGAATGACAAGCTTTGCATTTTCCCTGATTCCATGGGTATTCCTGTCCTCTTTGGTCAATTCTGTCAGCAATTCGATCACCACCGGCGGCCCCCATGTCAGTCTCAGCATCAATGTCGGTATGATCCTAATCATCCTGGTTATCTTTGCTTTGACCCTTATCTTTAAATACGGTGCAGTCCTGCAGCAGGAATCCGATGAGACATTATAGGCAGACAAGGAGGTGCAATCATTATGGGAAAGATTATATTACGATTAGACCGGGTCATGGCAGACCGCAAGATGAGTCTGAACGAGCTCTCTGAACGGGTCGGTGTATCCAATGTCAATCTCTCAAAAATGAAGACCGGCAAGATCAGTGCGATCCGCTTCTCCACCTTGGAAGCAATCTGTGAGGTACTTCACTGCCAGCCGGGTGATATTCTGGAATATGCACCGGATGAGCCGGATACGCCAGGCCCTCCGGCCACCTGATTCTTTCGGTATCCTTTCAAAGTTCTAAACGTTTCGGCTGCTAGTTTACGGTTTCTTGACAATTCCGGGAAATCACTTCTCCCGGCGAAACAATTCCTATATACTTGTGCTGCGTGCTTCGGCACCCACATCCATTATTATTTAAGAAGGGGGATCATATATGGATTCACTGATACACATTGAAGATATTATGAAAATCTATAATCCGGGCGAAAACGAAGTCCGTGCCTTAGATCATGTATCCTTAGACATTCAGCCCGGCGAGTTCGTTGCCATCATCGGCCAGTCCGGTTCCGGCAAATCTACATTGATGAATATGCTTGGCTGTCTAGATGTTCCGACCTCCGGCACTTACATTCTGTCCGGAGAAGATGTGTCACATCTGACGGACGATCAGCTGTCTGACATCCGGAATCGGCAGATTGGATTTATCTTTCAGGGGTTTAACCTGATTTCCAATCTGACTGCTCTGGAAAACGTAGAGCTTCCACTGATTTACCGCGGTATGCCTGCAAAGGAGCGTCGGGAATGCTCGGAGGAGGCACTCCGCATGGTCGGCCTGGAGCATCGAATGGATCACAAGCCATCCGAGATGAGCGGTGGTCAGCAACAGAGGGTTGCGATTGCACGAGCCATTGCCGCCAAGCCACCGGTCATTCTGGCTGATGAGCCGACCGGAAATCTGGATTCCGCATCTACGAAGGAGATCATGAAGATTCTCCATAATCTTCACGAAAGCGGACGGACGGTGATCCTGATCACCCACGATGACCAGATTGCCGCAAATGCCAAACGGGTTGTCCGCATTATGGACGGACGCATTGAATCTGATTTCACACGGGATCTACCGGAGTCTGAAACCTGATTCATATAAATATATCAAAAACAGGAGGAGCTTTTATGTCTACTACTACCAAAAAGAAATCCGGCAAGAAATCGGTTTTCATTATCATCGGCATCGTCCTTGCGGTATTTATTATCGCAATCATCGGTATCAGTGCCGTATTAAATAATCTGATCAAGAATGCCGGTCTGACCGTGGATGCCGCACATCCGGTCTATCAGGATATTTCTTCGGATGTTACTACCAGCGGCACCAACCATATCCAGTGCCAATATCACTACCTACACCGGTGCGATCAATGCAACGATCAATGATGTCAACATCAAGCCGGGTCAGACTATTAAGAAGGGCGACCTGCTGTTGACCTACGATACCGCCAGTCTGGAGGATCAGTATAACGAGGCCTCTTTAACCGCCCGTTCCAGCCGGCTGACCAATCAGGCCACTGTGGATGCCTCCAATAAAACCAGTGCAGATATTACACAGGCCCAGCAGAAAGCGGACTCCTTAAAGGGCCAGATTGCAGCCATTCAGGCAGAAATCGCCAATCTCCGGAACACAGATACCGGAGAAGATCCGAATCAGGATCTGACGGCTTCCCTTGCCGAGAAACGTACTCGTCTCGATGCTGTTTTTAATGAAATCCAAACGATTCTGGATACCAAGCCGGCTGCAGAGGACTTAGCCAAGAACCAGGACTATATTAATAAATGTAATGAACGTGACACTCTGACCGCTTCCATCGCCAATCTGGAAGCGATCTTAAAAACATTACCGGATAACAGCACTTCTATTATGGCTGCCATCGAGGCAAAGAATGCAGAATTATCCGATCTGCAAGCCCAGTTATCCCAACAGGAAGCAACCATTGACAGTGCACAGGCAGGCTTGCTGACCTCTACCCAGAAAGAGCAGATCAATGTATCCAATCAGCTGGCGAATATGCAGGTTGAGACTGCTGCCACCTCCTTAGAGGAAGGCCGGCAGGGAATCGTGGCGGAACAGAATGGAATCATTACCTCGGTAGAGGTTACCAAGGGCAGTGCTACGGCCACCGGTACCCCGCTCTTCACCATTGCGGATGACTCTCAGATGAAGGTTACGGTTCCGCTCTCCAAAAAGGATCTTGCCTCCGTTGCTCTGAATCAGAAGGCTACCATTACCGTTCTCGACCACACCTACGAGGGCACCGTTACTTACATCAGCCGCATTGCAACTACCGGTGCAAACGGTGCTACGAATATTGACGCAGAAGTTACCATTTCCAATCCGGATGAGAATCTGGTGCTTGGTCTGGACGCTAAGGTAGTCATTCATACTGCTTCTGTCACAAATGTATTAAGTATTCCAAACCTTGCAGTTAACGTCGATACAACCGGCTCCTTTGTCTATGCCGTAGACAACGGAATCGTTACAAAGAAATACATCGAAACCGGTGTCAGTGATGTGAATAACTGCCAGATTCTTTCCGGCCTTACCACAGATGACATCGTCATCACAAATGTATCTTCCGGCATTGAGGAGGGACTTCCGGCTATTCCGAATATCGCTGATCCGGTAGAAGCAGACACTGCTACCCTAGACAACTCCGATGTAAAACCGGATGCTTCATCAGATGACAACCAGTCAAAATAGTTCAGGAGGGACTTTCACATGTCGCAATTATATGAATATATAAAAATGGCATTTTTCAATATACTTTCCAACAAAGTCCGCTCGCTTCTGACCATGCTCGGAATCATTATCGGTATCTCATCCGTGATCCTCATTATGTCACTGGGTAACGGAGCCAAAAATATGATCACCGGGCAGTTAAACAATATCGGTGGCGGTCAGGTGGCTATTATGTCCATGGATGAGGAGAATCTGATCTCACTGGATGATCTGGAGTATATAAAGGAAAATGTAGACGGAATCCGGACTTATTTATACAGCCAGAGTCTGGAAGGCAGCATCTCTACCCGGAAGGGAGATTTCACTGCTACCGTTTATGGTTGTAACCCGGATAACTATTTATTTGAGCAATATTACACATTAAGTAAAGGACATTATTTCACGGAAGATGATTATGCCGCCGGGAAAATGACCTGCTACCTTTCCGAAAAGGAAGCCATCCGGCTGTTCGGAAACACAGACGTAATCGGCATGCCGGTCACGGTCACTGTAGGTGGAAGAATTCTGGAATATACAATCGTCGGACTGACCAGTGAGGCAGAGAATACATCTCTGATCTCCTTCGATTATGAAGATTCTCCGATTTTTCTGAATGTTCCGCTGACCTCGCTTGAGAATTCCCTGGGTCTGGATCTTTCCGAGGACAATATGTCGGCAAACATTCTGCTGGCAGATGATGCGGATTCCAAGACGGTCTGCAACGAAGCGATCAATATTCTGGAATCCCGGCACAATTGCAAGGGCGAGGATGCATATATGATCCAGAGCTTCAGCGATTCTATGGCAACCATTAATACGGTTATTAATACCATTACACTCTTTATTGCATTAGTGGCAGCCATCTCCCTGCTAGTTGGCGGTGTCGGTGTCATGAACATCATGCTGGTATCCGTTACGGAGCGGACGCGGGAAATCGGGATCCGGAAAGCCCTCGGTGCCAGAACCGGTTCCATCATGTTACAGTTCCTGTCAGAATCTGCGATCATTACCATGCTGGGCGGAATTCTGGGTATCCTGTTCGGAATCGGAGGAGCATTCCTGATTTCCGGTGTCGTAAAAATTGCCGCACCAACCTATGCGTTTACTCCTTCCATAAGCTTCGGTGCCGTCCTCTTAGCGACACTCTTTTCATCCGTTGTCGGTATCTTCTTCGGAATCTATCCGGCCAGAAAAGCAGCGAAGCTAAGTCCGATCGAGGCCCTGCGACGGATGTAAAGAAACTGTCTATTACAGAAGAGAAGTTATTCAAGTCTGCTATTGCACATGGCGAAAACAGGCAATGCCGTATTTTATAAATGTCCGGCATTGCCTGTTTTAATATCATATCTACTTCACACGAATAATATAATTCTCTTTCCTCGGAGCCGGTTCCTTAATTCCCTCCGGAAGGCCATAGCCGAGGATCACGTTTCCGATTCCTTCATAGTCTCCTTCAATGCCCCATTTCTTTAAAAGCTCCTTGCCTGCTTCGGAGTTAAACACCTCTCTGGCACGATAAATGTAGCAAGAATCCACGTCAACAGCATGTGCTGCATTTAACAGATTTCCGATTACCAGATTACCATCATCTACATAAGTATTCCGACTCCGATCAGCCAGAACGATCAATACGGTCGGCGCTCCGTAAAATGGGTCAGTATCCGCCCCCATGACCTCTGCATTCAGCTTCGACAGATAATCTCTGGTCTCCTTATCCTGTACCACTACGATCACCGGGCTCTGCTTTCCCATACCGGTCGGTGCATAGGTACCTGCCTCCAAAATAGCCTCCAGTTCTTCATCCTTAATCTGCTCCGGACGATACTTCCGGCAGCTCCGTCTTGTCTTTAAATCCTGTAATGTTTCCTTCATGTTAAGTCCTCCTTTGAATATTGTAAATGCCAACATATTTAGATTACATTTATCTGGCATAATTTCATAGCTTCTATTGCGGTCTTATGCGATTCCGGCGTTACACATGCACAGGCCTTTTCAATAATCGTTATCCCGGCTTCCGGCAAGGCCGCCTTCACCAGCATAGAATTGCTGATCACACAGATTCCCGTACATACTCCGATAAGCGTAATTTCAACCTCAGTCTGTTGAGCAGAATACCTGTCCCTCAGTAAATTTGCAAGGTACAGTGACCCAAAGGATAGCTTGTCAATGATATGAACCTTTTCCGATGCATAGTTATGCTGCACTGCCTCCATAATCTCCGGCCGGATCTGCCAGCCATCTGTATTCTCTATACAATGCTTCACCGGAAGATTCCTGCCCTCCTGTGTGTCCAGATAATTCTCCTGATGTGTATCCCTCGTAAGGTAAATCTCATCATACGCATTCTCATTTATAACATCTACTGCAGCCTGCACCGTTGCTTCGCATTCTGCATTTCCAAGTACACCCGATGTAAAATCAACCTGTTCATCCACAATAATTAAAAGCTTTTTCATAGAATTCATCCTCCGCTTATGCCATTTTCCAAACAGCCGGCTTCTCCATAACCACTGCCGCTACTGTTTATTATTCCAGCAATTCTAATATCTCATCTTATCAGCTAAAATTGCTGCATCCATATTATCCATCCCCGTAGTTGCAACAATATCATCAGCATTTGTATATTTTCCTACTTTTTCATACCAATTAAGTAACATTTTATATAAATATATTACCATAGTTCCCATAAAAAAACACCCCAGGAGTCAGAATCCCTGAGGTGTAAAAAAATCATTCTGCTTTTAGATACTTTTCTGCGTCCTTTTCCAGTTCCTTCCATACCGGATATTCGGCTCCATTTTCTTCATAGAATTGTTTCAGATCCCGATTCAACGCACTCATCTCATCCATTGCATGCATGGCATGATCGGAAACACAGACCTTTCCGAGACTTGTAGCACACATGAGCTTGAAGAAACGCATGCAGGTCTTGCGGTATTTCTCACCTTCGAAGTCCTTGTCCTCTACCGGCAGGATTTCGTGTCCGGCATTTTTTATAGCTCGATATCCTTCAATATTCGCATCGATCAGCCGATTCAGATATGCAACATTCCCTTTCAGCTTTTTCAGATCGCCATCTGTTTTATAACTGGCAAAAACCGCCGGTAAAACGAATGCTGCATGGCAAAGGAGATAGTCCTCCATATTCGGTTCATATTTCACTTTGTATTTCGTTCCGGTGAAAATCTGCTCAATCAGCTGCTCATTGGACTGTGAACCCACAAGCTGACCAATGGTAATTTTTTTAAGATCCGCAGAATTTACCCGGTCACTGTCCCGATAGCCCGCCGAAGATGCAAAGGCAAAAAGAACATTTTTCTCAGGCAGAGCTGCGACAATTTTCCTTGTCCGCACATCATTACCGATGAAGACAATGTTTTTCGTCTGATTGGCCCGCAGGGTATCCAAGATGAAATCAATCTGTGTATAACGCACCACAACAAAGATCACATCATACCGATCCTCCGGAACAAGCTCCGTCACCACCGGAATGCGACTCACCGATACTTTAGGTGAAAATTTATCTTTAATCCTTAATCCGTTCTTCTTTATCTCCTCTGCCCAGTCGCCCCGTGCAAGCAATGTTACCTCTTTTCCGGCACGAAACAGATTTCTTGTAAGATTACAGCCGAGTACACCTGCACCGAATACTAAAATTCTCATAGCATGATCTCCTCTTTTCTATATTTGACCTGTCTCTTATACACATCCCGAGCCCACGAGACTAGGCATGATC
>ENA-UACB01000246-UACB01000246.1-human-gut-metagenome-genome-assembly--contig:-NODE-246-length-15489-cov-5.922962_pt1 | contig 15489 bp, 10 predicted proteins | sample MGYA00243873_ERZ654213 | MGnify/ENA primary metagenome ERZ654213 (study PRJEB26926, sample SAMN06165218) | human gut metagenome | biome: ENVO:00009003; feature: ENVO:2100002; material: ENVO:00002003...
ATACGAGATCATGCCTAGTCTCGTGGGCTCGGAGATGTGTATAAGAGACAGCGTAGCAGTAGAAATAACCTATTAATCATACTCAATTTAAAGAAAGGGAAGGGAGAGTAAAGTATGAGAAAAAAATTTAAAAAACGGTTGCTCGGAATCATCCTTACCATCTTGATGGTAGTTAGCGTGATACCTGTGCAGCAAGTACAGCCCGTAAAAGCGGCAAGTAATGAATCGGATAATGTTGGTCAAACATTTTATTTGGATGCATCTAAGTCGTTAGGTGGAAATTATTGGGATACCGATACAACGATTACCGTAGAAATATACAAATACGGAACCAATGTTGTTTATAAATCCCAAACCATGACAAAGGTATCAGATGCAACGAATAATCATCTGTGGAGTATTACGTTACCATGTAATACTTGGAAGATGTATGTATATAGAACAAAATGGCGTAGTGATAATTTTACATGGGAATTACACAGAAATGATAATGATGAAACAAAAAACCTTGTAAAAGTTACAGGTTGGAAAGACAGCTATGAGTGGGGCACCTATACCCCACAGCAAGAAACGAAGACTGGTACATATTATGCAAAAGCTGATTTGGTAGATTACTTTAATGATTCTCGTATTGATAACAATGAAACAAGTGGTTATAGTAGCAATAACCAAGGTGATTTTCTGGGTGACAAGAACGAAAAAAACGGAGTTGCATTCTCATACTTCAACTCTATAATTTCTAATCAGTTTGGTAAAAATGAAGAAACAATTCCACTGTATGTAGGTTCATTGTTATTTACTAATAACCGTGTTGGAAGAAGTGCTATTGGAAGTGGAACATATGAATCATTATCAAGATGGAATTCTACAGCCAATGTTGCATTAGCTAATAAAGGACAGAATTCAGGAGAAAACCTGAATTTGACGGCATCCGTACAGGGACTTGTTCAAGATACGTTAGGTACAGGTGATGCACTTATGGGATTAGATGGAAAAGAACTCCCATTTTTCTCAAAGAAATTTGCTGAGTCAGAAAAAGCACAAATCGGTGGTAGGCCGGTAATGCAATACTTCTCTGACTATCAGTTCCCATTTACGGAAAGTACAGAGAATTCTGTTACAACTTATTCATATGATTCTGCAAGTGATAAGGCAGTCTATATTGATTGGGGTGATTCAGACAATAAGAAACTTATACAGAGTGACAGTCATATTTATAATAATGATGAGTCTAAAGGATATTACCCATTCAATAAAGAAGTAGATGCAAATAATAAGGCAAACAGAAACTTTGGCTTTGGTACAAAGTTTACTATTCCATTTACAATTAATGAAAATGGTACCATTGACGGAAAGGAAAATGGAAAGCCAATCACATTTGATTTCACAGGTGACGATGATGTGTGGGTATTCCTTGATGGAAAGCTGATTCTGGATATGGGTGGTGCTCATGCAATGGCAACAGGTTCTATTGACTTTAAAAATTTGACAGCAACAGTAGACAATGCGGCAAAGGCAACTACTGGTACAAAACAAATGATCGGTAAGCCAAGCAATGAGATCACTAGTTATCAGAATCAGGGTCTGGAAAATTATGTATGGAACAATGCAACGGAGCGTTCTACAGTATCTTCAGCTAAGGCAACTTTGAATTTTGCTAATAGATATGGTTCAGAGTATGCAGCAACTTTTCGGGATACTTCAAAAGTTCATACACTTACAATGTTCTATATGGAACGTGGTATGCACGATTCAAATATGAAGATTCAGTTTACAATCAACCCACTTCCTTCAGGTCTTAGTGTAAGTAAGCAGGTTGATACAAAGAATGTAAATAAAGGTTTACAGACTGCAGCAGCTAATAAAGATACATTTGAATTCATAATGAGAAAAGGTACATCAGAAAAAGATTTAGAAAATGTATCTGGTGTAAACTATTCATTCTACGATGGTAAAACTACACATGATGAAAAAGTAGAAACAGATGGAAAGATTACATTAAAGGATAAACAGTATGCAGATTCATTCGAAAATACTGATGGAACAGATGCATTTAAACCGGGAGATTATTTCAACATTACTGAGACGTTGAATAATAATTATACAACCAAATGGTTTGTTACAGATTTAGATAAAAAAATAGAAGAACAAGATAAACCAGTAAAAAAAGACGAAGGCAATGTCGCAGAATTTAAATTTGGTGAATATGTTGATGAATTTAGCAAGGCAAACTACAATGTAAACTTCGTTAATACACCAAAGGTAGGTACTGTGAATATAACCAAGGCATGGGATGGTGATGTTCCGGATACACTGAAAAATACAGAGTTCCCATTCAAGGTGGAAGTTGACTTGGATGGTGAAGCTGATGAATATGGATATTTGACATATCCTTTGGAATATACTGTAGATGGAAAAGATTCTTATACTACCGAGGCAGATGGTAGCTTTAAATTAAAGTGTGGTCAGAAAGCTGCTTTTAAAGGTATTCCGATAGGAGCAACAGTTAAAGTAACAGAAACTACTACTGAAGGAAATTCATGGGAAGTAAGTGGATCTAACGAAGCAGTGAGTCAACCAGTAACAGAAACCACTAATGAAACTTTAAAGATTACCAATGCCACCAAGACTAAAACTTTGAATAAAGTGATTTATGTTGAAACAGGAAAGGATACACTATATAAACCAGCTGAGGTTGAAACAGGCTATACTGTTAAATGCATATCCAAAGATCTGACTTATTCAGGAAATGGTTTCAATGGTAAAGAGCCAGGCCAATCATATACAGCTACCTATACAGGATCTAACAGTGATGGAGCAATAGTAAATGGTACGATTACTGTACTTACATATAAGGCAACCGATAAGGTTTATGTATTCGATTACGGTTTAGAGTCAAACATTGTAGCAACAAATAAAAATGAGGATGGCTTATTCCAGGGCGGTACATTCTACAATGCAAATGCTACAGGTGATATGGATACAACTGCTAAATTAGGAACAATCACTTATGTACCGGACGATACACAAACTCCGCAAACTACAATTACTGGTTCTGGTATTGAAATTAATAAGAATGGCTCAGCAAATGGTGCAGTAACATTCAAGCCAATTGCATTCATGGATAAGGTTGAGAATTACAACTATACAGCAAATATTGCTAAGGTGGATACAACATTTGATGATACTAACCCAGAAACTGGCACAACAGTAAATGGTACAATTAAGACAATGCCGGCAAACGTTGTTTATTATGAAGATAACTTCAACAAAGATGGAAAAAACAACAGTGCAGTAAAGATTATTTACTCAGAAGGAACATCTAAAGATGGAACGGACGTGAAGCTTGAGCAGAGCAATGACCAGAAGGAACAGTATGGTCATGATAATGCATATGCAAAGAGCGACACATATGAGGGCGACAAATACAGCAGCGGTTCATCTACAAAGATGGAAAAGAGCGCAACAGCAACATTTACCTTCAAGGGAACTGGATTTGATATCATAAGCAGAACAAATACCGAAACAGGAACCATCGGTGTAAAGGTATATAAGGGAACAAAAGCAAGTGGAACACCTATAAGAAATATTCCTCTGATTACATATTACGATGACGGAGATTTATATCAGGTACCAGTTATTCATGAAACAGATTTTGACTATGGAACTTACACAGTTGTGGTAGAAGTTAAATCTTATAATCCAGAAGGAATCGTGTTCTATCTTGATGGAGTTCGTATCTATGGACCATTAGAAGACAAGGAAAACGCAGACGGCACATATGATTCAGATAATTATCTCGAATCAGAAGTTGACGCACACATATATGAAATACGACCAATGATCATCGGAAATACAGTAGACGGAAAAACTGCTAATCATGCAATGCTGATGAAGTACAAGGCGGGGGGAGAAGTAGATCTGTCTGCAGGAGGAAGTACAGTCGTTGAAACATTACACGGAGCTGTTCCGGACGATGCAACAAGAACAACAGATGATTTTGAAAAATACTGGAAGTGGGGACCAAACAATGAATTATATCTGGAACCAGGAAATGCAGTTGGATTCTTAATCCCGGCTGATAGCTATGACCTGACAGATGATCCATATGCAACATTCCAGATTGGGGCAAAGACAACATCCGAGAAGGCAGTAACACTGAAAACAATTCTTCCAGATGGAACAGAAGCAAAAGATTCTCCAATTACAGTAAACTCTGCAACAGATATGTACTATAAGATCAATGTTACAGAAGATATGAAAATCACAGTTGATGATGGGACGGAATATTATCAGGTAATAATAGCAAACACAGATGGTGGAATGGTATCTCTTACAAATATTAAGAGTACCTGTAATCCAATTGATTTTGGTGTACCAGCTGCAGACACTACGGCAATGAGAATGATGGCAGCCAGCATGATATCCGCATTTTCAACGAAAGATGAAGTAGTAAGTGAAGCAGCATTTGCGACTGTAGTACGTTCAGGAAGAGATGCAACGCTTGCTGTAACATCAACAGTAGGAGTGGAGAAATTAAAGATTACGGATTCCAATGGTCAGGTAATGGATAATTCTACATTGAATATCAGTTATACTGATAAGGTTTTAAATGGAAACAAGCTGCGTACATGGAGAGTAAAATTCAAACCGAACCTGAAACGTGGAAAATATAAGTACACAGTAGAAGGAATCACAGCTGAAAACAAGGCAACAGTTAGAATTGGAACTCCAACATTAACTGTAAGGTAAAGGAGAGCGATGATTATGAAAAAGAAATATAGCAAACCCTGTATTGCAGTAGAAAACTTTGTGTTACAGGAATTTATAGCTGGAAGTTGTTCAGTTAAAATGAATTATGCAAATGATACATGTGTAACTGAAGATAAACTGACTAGTAGTGGAATTAATCCTGATCTGGCAAAACAGATTAAGGGTATAATTGGAGAATATAAATATTTCCAATCTACACCCACATGTGATAATGAATACAAAGGTACAGATCCCACCGATGGTGTGTGCTATTTTACAGCGACAAATGCAATATTTGCGTCATAAGAACTATATACAAGAAAAGAACTGTCATTAGACAGTTCTTTTCTTGTGCAATTCAACGGTTAGAATTGGAACTCCAACATTAACTGTAAGGTAAAAATTAAATAGAATCGATAAGACCGCATACAGTATTGCGGTCTTTATCGCTATAAAGGAAAAATATGAATGAAATAACTATTCAAATCGCAAATATAAATTTTTGCATAGAATGTAAAGATGAATTTGAAATTGTGGATTACTTTAAAATATTCCAAAATACAAATAAAGAAAAAAATACATGTAATGTACATTATAATGTAAAAAAAATAGAACAATCAATTTTTTTGGAAAATGAACCGGTTTATCAAAATGAACGCATGACCGTATATCGCATTGGTTCAGTTGAATATCGGCAATTTCCGTGGTGGAATGACGAGGCAAATTATCCAATGACATTAAAGCATGATATCAATCAGCCAGATGAATATGAGTTTTTGTTAACTGCACCACAGATGGAAATGTTCAAAAATAAATTGCATTTTGGAACGTATCTGGCGTTGGAAAGGGTAATGCTTGATTATGATTGCTTTCAATTACATGCGTCAGTGATTCGTGTGAATGGGCATGGAATCTTATTTTCTGCTCCATCGGGTACAGGAAAATCAACACAAGCGGACTTGTGGGAAAAATATGAAAATGCAGAGATTATAAATGGAGATCGTGGAATGATTCGTAAGCAAGAGGATGGTACATTTCAGGTTTATGGATCGCCATTTGCAGGTTCTTCACAAATCATGACAACGATGTCTGCACCGGTAAAAGCGGTTGTGGTATTATCACAAGCACCGCATAATAAGGTTTGTAGACTCGGTGTATTGAAGGCATTTACAAAGATATATAGAGAAACAACGATAAATGCATGGGATCCAGAATTTGTAATGAAAATGACAGAGTTATTGAACCAATTTGTAAAAAGAATACCTGTTTATCATTTGGAATGTCGGCCGGATCAGGATGCAGTAGAGGTACTCAAAAAGGAAATTTTCTGTGGTAATTAGATAAAAGTTTGTAAATTAAGCGAAGATACGTTATACTAAGACTGCATATATACAAATTTCACAATATAAAGTTAGGAGAATACAATGGTGAAATTACAGAATTCAGAAAATAAGAAAAAAACAAAGAAAGTTGTTTTGTTTATAGGCGTTATTGTAATTGTGGTTGTTGGAATATTACTGGCCCTCAAGCTTACAAAGAATGATTCGAAAGAAAAGTCTGCCACAGAGGCAGATGCATATGAAATTGTTAAACCTGGAAAGGATACACTGGATGTTAGTAAGATTCAGGGATATTCAGCCAAAGTAGGTGTAGAAGACAAGACGGAAAAAGCAGAGCAAATCGTTCTTTCCGATCCGAACCTCACGGTTGAGTCCATCGGTGCTTATTCCGGTTCTTTTATAGAAGATGGAAGTGACGAGGCGACAAAGAACGTAACAGCGATGCTGATTACGAACAATTCTGACCAGATGCTTCAGGTTGCACTGATTGATTTTCAGGTAAATAGCAATGAGACGGCTAGTTTTAAGGTGACGAATCTTCCGGCAGGAACTTCTACGCTGGTACTTGAGAGCAATAAGCGAGAGTTTTCAGATAAAGATACTTATACATATGGCAATGCGGCTACGGGATATATGGATCAGCCGACACTAGAAGAGGATAAAGTAGAGTTAAAGACAGAGAATGGAAAGATTACGCTGAAGAATAAGACGGATAAAGAGCTTAAGAGAGTTTATGTTTATTATAAGTACGTACAGATTGGCGGCGCTTATTTTGGCGGAATTACTTACCGTACACCATTTGAAAATGTGGGCGCAGGCAAGGAAGCAGAGGCAGTTGCGGCACATTTTAATCCGGACAGCAGTCAGATTATGGGAGTACAGATACTTGATAATTAAAAGAGATTGGGGAATAAGTTCATGAAGAAACAACAAGCACCAGTGCAGGCGCAGCTTAGAAAATATCTGTATCAGAAGGCGGCACACAATAAAGTGCCGCTTTCCGGTACATTTGAACTGACACCGAGATGCAATATGAATTGCAGGATGTGTTACATTCGAATGAGTGAAGCAGAGATGCGGGCGAGGGGAAGAGAGTATACAGCAGAAGAATGGATTGAGATGGGAAAAGCCTGTGCAAAAGAGGGAATGCTCTTCTTGCTGCTGACTGGCGGGGAACCATTTCTTAGAAAAGATTTTAGACAGATTTATACAGAGTTAAAGAAGCTTGGGTTACTCATCTCAATTAATACGAATGCGACATTGATTGATGAGGAGACCGTGGAGTGGTTAAAGAAGGATCCGCCGATGAAGGTGAATGTGACACTTTATGGTGGTGGAAATGAGACTTATAAAAAGCTGTGTGGACATCCGACCGGATATGATGCAGCTACGAAGGCGATTGATCTGATGCACGATGCGGGCATTTTTGTGAATATCAATGCGAGCTTTACGAAGTACAATCTGGATGATATGGAGGATATCTTTGCATTTGGTAAGAGCAGGGAGATTCAGGTGAATGCGGCTACTTATATGTTCCCGCCGGTACGTAGTGCGAAGAACGGCGTGACGGATGATGAGGTGCGTTTTACAGCAGAAGAGGCTGGAAAGGCGAGAGCGATGGCGGATAAGTACCGCCTGTCTAAGGAGGAGTTTGAGATTCGATTGAAGGCACTCCATGAAGGAAGAGATGACTTTATGGGCGGTGAGGAAGAGTGTGAGCGTACCCCGGATGAGAAGATGGGTTGTATGGCGGGACGGTCTTCATTCTGGATGACATGGGACGGACGAATGACGCCTTGCGGCATGATGAATGAGCCGGTAGCCAGACCATTTGAGATTGGCTTTTCGGATGCATGGAAGTCAATCTATCAGGCGACGGATGAGATTTTGCTGCCATCTGAATGCAAGAACTGCAAGAAGCGTTTTGCGTGTATGATGTGCGGGGCGCTTACGATTGCGGAAGGTGGCGGATGCAGTTATAAGAAGCCGGAGTATTTGTGCCGGCAGACAGAGGTGTTCCTAGAAGAGATGGAGAAAGAATACCAGAAACGGGAAACAGGGGTATGATGACGAATACACAAAAAGAGCTGTTACAGGCACTTCGGTGCTTTATGCAGGGGGATGAGGAATACCATCTTCCGGAAAGGTTTTCACAGCTAAAGGAGCTGTGTGACCTTGCTGCGATGCATAAGATTTTAGCAATTATATATGAGATGATCCGGAGGAATTCGGTGCTCCTTTTAGAGGAGAATGCGCCACTTGCTGCGAGGTGGAAGAAGAGTGCGATTGCGGAAGTGATGCTGCAGGTGCAAAGGACGGCTGGTTTTCTGGAGCTGTATCAGAAGCTTCAGAAGGAAGGGGTACATCCGCTGGTTGTGAAGGGGCTGATTTGCCGGTCTTTTTATGAAAAGCCGGACTTTCGGATATCAGCGGATGAAGATCTGCTGCTTAGGAAGGAAGAGTTTGAGACCTTTGACTGCATTTTGTTAGAGGAAGGATATAAGAGGCAGGAGCTGGATCCTAAGGATCTGCCGTATGAGATTCCATATCGGAATCCGAGGAATCAGGTGTATATAGAGCTTCACTTTTCGTTGTTTGCAGAAGGCGAGGGTGCATATGGTCATCTGAATCAGGAGTTTGCAGGGGTGTTTGACCGATGCATTTGTGAGCAGATTGAGGGAGTGGATATTAAGACACTCTCGCCGACGGACCATATGTTTTATCTGATCTGTCATAGTTTTAAGCATTTTTTACATAGTGGATTTGGAATCAGACAGGTCTGCGACATGGTGATGATGGCAAAGCATTACACGACGCGGATTGACTGGAGAGAGATTCAGGATAAGCTTGCACAGCTTCGGATGGATACATTTTTCAGTGCTCTGGCAAAGATTGGCAGAGAGTATCTGGGATGCTCCTGGGAGAAAACCGGATATGTGGATTATACGCAGGAACGTGTAGACTGTATGCCGCTTCTTGTGGATCTGCTGGAAGGCGGTGTGTATGGCGGGAGCACGATGGCGAGAAGGCACAGCGCGAATATGACGCTGGAAGCTGCTAGGAGAGGCAAAAAGGCGACGGCGTCGTCGGTTTGGTCATCGTTGTTTCCGGGTGTTTCTTATATGAAGGGGCATTATGTGTGGCTCTGTAAGTATCCGTGGCTGCTTCCGGCAGCATGGGTGATGCGGCTGTTTGGATATGCGGCAGACAGGAAGCATACAGAGGATCAGAGTAGTTTAGAGATTGGAAATAAACGTGTGGAACTTCTTCGGAAGTATCATGTGATAGATTAGGGGACAGATATATGAAGGTGATAGATACAAGAGAATATGTGTCGGTTCTGAAGCAATTGACGGATGATGGACGGGAAGTCAGCATGCGGATTGCGGGAAATAGTATGGCGCCATTTCTGATTCATGAGCGTGATACGATCTTCTTTCGGAAGCCGGAGGCAAAACTGAAGAAGGGCGATATGGTGTTCTTTAAAAGAAGAAACGGACAGTATATCATGCACAGGATTCACCATGTGAAGCCGGATGGGTATTATATCGTGGGTGATGCGCAGTGTATGATTGAGGGACCGGTCGCAGGGGAACAGATATTTGCGGTTGTGACGAAAGTCATAAGAAAGGGAAAGACGATACAGCCGGGGGACTTCTGGTGGGAGTTCTTTCGTCATGTGTGGCTGCATATGATTCCACTTCGAAGACCGGTGATGGCTCTTTATACGAAGCTTCTTTTTAGAGGAGGCAGATCATGAGAGAGAAGAAGACGCAGTTTGAATCGGTCAGAATATTAAAGAAACGATGGAAAGATGGTACATTTTCGGAGATTTTAGAGGACTGGAGATGGATTCTTGGGTATAGCGCAAGGTATAAGGGAGCGATTCTGTTTTATGTTGTGCTGGGAATCTTAAGTACGTCGTTTGGACTTGCGAGCAGTGTGGCGGGTAAGTATCTGATCGATATCATTACGGGTTATCAGACGAGTAAGCTTGCAGTGCTGTTTCTTGTGATGGTTGGCGGACAGGTGTTCAGTCTGTTGTTTGAGAGCCTGATCAACCGGGTTTCCACGAAGCTTAGTATTGATATTAACAATGATATTCAGGCGGATATTTTTGATAAGATTATTGATGCGGACTGGATGGAGATCAGTAAGTATAGCAATGGAGACATTCTGAATCGTTTTAATGGCGATATTCGTACGATCAGCAGCAATGCCATCAGCTGGCTTCCGACGATTATCATTGCACTTTATAAGCTGGTGGCGACATTTATGGTCATCCTGCATTATGACTGGGTGATGGCTCTGATTGCGCTTGGCAGTGCGCCGTTTCTTCTTATGCTGTCACGGACGGTGCTGAAGAAGCAGAGGGACTTTAGCCAGAAGGTGCTCGAGACGAGCAGTAAGCTGATGGGATTTGAGGTCGAGACGTTTTATAACTTTGATACGATCAAATCTTTTGGTATTGCGCCGCATTATAGTAAGAAGATGAGATGGTGGCAGAAGCGGTTTCGGGATGACAGCCTGAAGTATAATTATTTTACGATTAAGACGAATGTAGTTCTGCAGGGAATTGGAATGGTCGTGCAGTTTATTGCATTTGGATATTGTCTGTTCCGGTTGTGGACGCATGATATTACATATGGTACGATGACATTGTTTCTGCAGCAGAGAAGCAATCTGTCGGCGGCATTTAATAATCTGGTGACGATTGTTCCGACATTTTTAAACAGTTCAGTATCGGCGCACCGTATTCGTGAGCTTGTGGAGCTTCCAAAGGAAGTACATATTACAGAGAGTTCGGTGCTTGATGCGTATGCGGCAGATGGATTTTCCATTTCTTTGCGGGATGTGGATTTTTCTTATGTGAAGGAAGAGCGTGTGATCACAGATTCTTCGTTTGAGGCAAAGCCGGGTGAGATTGTTGCACTGGTGGGTCCTTCCGGAGAGGGTAAGACAACATTAATCCGTATGTTTCTGGGGCTGATTCATCCGCAGAGCGGGCAGGCAGTGATGTCTGCGGCAGGCGGCATGGAAGTGGTACTAAATGCAGAGACGAGACACCTGTTTGCATATGTTCCGCAGGGCAATACGATTCTGTCGGGAACCATCGCAGAGAATCTGCGGATGGTAAAGGAAGATGCGACAGAGGAAGAGATGATAGAAGCATTGGAGATTGCGTGTGCGTGGGACTTTGTGAAGAAGCGTCCGGACACGATAAATAGCAATGTGGGCGAGCGTGGCCGTGGACTGTCGGAAGGGCAGGCACAGAGGCTGTCGATTGCAAGGGCACTCTTAAGAGATGCGCCGGTGCTGCTGTTGGATGAGGCTACTTCCGCACTGGATGTGGAGACGGAGCGCAGGGTGCTTCGCAATATTATGACACAGAAACCAAACAAAACATGTATTGTTACAACGCACAGACCAAGTGTGTTAAATATGTGCAGACGGGTATACCGTGTGATGGATACCAGGGTGACAGAGCTTTCGGAAGAGGAAGCTGCAAAAATGGCAATGGATTTTTAAGGTAGAGAGTGGTAAAATGATTGATATACATACGCATATCCTGCCGGGGATGGATGATGGAGCAGTAGATATTTTAGATACGATAGAGATGGCAAGGCTGGCTGCTATGAGCGGAGTAACAGAAATTGTGGCAACACCGCATTTTAATATTCCGGGACTGTATGATAATGCATTTGGAGAGCATTATGTGAATACGTTTAATCAGGCCGCAAGGGCGATTAAGGAAGAGAAGATTCCAATCAGGCTTTTTCCGGGGATGGAGGCATTTTCTACAGAGGATCTGCCACGGCAGATGGCAGATGGAAAGGTAATGACGATCAATCAGAGCCATTATATTCTGATGGAGTTTGCATTTGATGAGGATCCGGACTTTGCAACGAGGCTTCTTGGTAAGGTAAGGGAAGTTGGTGCAAAGCCTGTGATTGCGCATGCGGAGCGTTATTATTTTGTGCAGGATGATCCGCAGATTGTATATCAGTGGAGGAAGAAGGGATATGCCATTCAGGTCAATAAGGGAAGTTTTCTTGGACGGTTTGGTGAGTCGGCAATGGAGACATCATACCGCCTGCTTCGTCACCATCTGGTATCGGTTGTGGCAAGTGATGCACACAGCGCGGTGGAGCGGACGCCTTTTTTGATGGATGCGTATGAAGCACTTAGTGAATGTTGTTCAAAGCGGCATCTGGATGTGCTGTTTCGAGACAATCCCGGCAGAATCTGTCAGGATAAGCCGGTACTTGAATTGGAGCCGCTTCCATTTTTACCATACTATTTTGATTAAAGGAGAAAACATGATTAGATTGAGAAGAGCCATATGTCTGATATTTGTGTTGGCATGTGCGGTATTCGTTGGATTTTTAATAAAGGAAAAGATGGTGGAAGACCATGTGCCTCCGGTGATTACCTGTAGTGAGGATGAGCTTGTACTCAGTGTCAATGAGAATCAGGAAGAGGCACTGATGAAGGGAATTAATGCTACGGATAACAGGGATGGGGATTTGACGAAGGAAGTTCGTATTTCTTCTATCTCTCATTTTATTTCGGGTAATGAACGCACGGTCACTTATGTCGTTTTTGATAAATCGAACCAGATGGGAACGTTAAAAAGAACGGTGAAATATAATGATTATACGCCACCACAGATTAAGATGCTTCATGCACCAAGATGTAGCGCGGCAGAAGCGGCGAATACAGACTTTGTATCTTATCTGAGTGCAACAGACTGTCTCGATGGAGACCTGACCAGCCAGGTGAAGCTTTCAATGAATGACAGCCTGTATAATCCGCAGCCGGGAGATTATCCGGTTACGGCACAGGTAAGCAACAGTGCGGGAGATGTCTGTTCGGTATCGTTTGAGATTACGATTACGGATAATGAGGACGAAAGTATAAAGCAATATCCGGCATTATCGGAGTATATTGTTTATACAACTGTTGGAAATATGATAGATCCGATGGGTTATGTGGTCGGACTGGAACAGAATGGGCAGATTACAGAGTGTAATGAAGATGCCGGTGTCATGGGGGCGATTAGTGTGAATTCGGAGGTGAATTACGAAGTGCCTGGAGTATATCCGGTAGAATTTTCGTATACCGGAGATGGAACTTTGACGGCTGTGACAAAGATGTTTGTAGTTGTGGAGGGAAATGAAGATGGAAAATAATCGGGAGAATGCATCCGCACAGACGGAGACAGAATTTGAACCGATTTCATTGGTTTGTGATATTTTAAAAAACTGGTGGGTCATCCTGTTTGGAGCGCTGGCCGGTGCAATGCTTTTTTATGTGGCAAGCAGCATGATATATGTTCCGAATTATCGTACACAGGCAACATTTGTTATCACATCCAGAGAGAATGCCAATGCATACAATAATCTTTCTTCTGCCAATTCGATGGCAGAAACATTCCAGAAGATTCTGGAAAGTACGATTATGAAGAAGACAATCTGTGAAAAATTGGATATGGATAAGCTTGATGCGGATATCAGTGCCAATGTTGTAAAGGGAACGAATATGCTGACCCTTTCTGTTACTGCACATTCGCCAAAGGATTCGATTGATATTATCAAAACGGTGATGGACAACTACACCAGCATTTCTTATTATACAGTTGGAACGACAGTGCTTGATGTTTTGGAAGATCCGAAGATTCCGTATGCACCGGTCAATCCACTACAGAACGGTGAGATGGCAAAGAAGGGATTCTTCCTGGGAATGGCTGTCTGCATACTGTTATTTGCTATCTGGTCTTATATGCATAATACGGTGAAGCAGGAAAGAGAAGTAGAGAAAAAGCTCGATGCCAGAAGTCTTGGAGCGATTAGTTATGAATGGAAGTATAAGACGATAAAGGAATGGATCAAGCACCGGAAGAAGGCAGTTCTGGTGGATAATCCTCTGGCAAGCTTCCGGTTCGTGGAAAGTTTTAAGATGCTTGCGGCCAGGGTGGAATACCATATGTCAAAGATCAACGGTAAGGTCCTGGTAGTTACGAGTGTCTGTGAGAATGAAGGAAAGTCCTCCGTGGCAGTGAATCTTGCAATCACACTTGCGAAAAAAGGCAAGAGAGTCATTTTGCTTGATGGCGATATCAGATGCCCTGCACAGTATCTGTTATTGGGAATGAGTCCGAAAAAAGAAAATGAGCTTGGAGAATTCTTAGAAGGCAGAATTGATGCCAATCACATTTTGTTAAATACGGAGCGTAAGCGGCTTGGATTTATAGGTGGAAAGGTGTCCTATTCTGCTTCTACAGAGATGCTTGGAAACAGACAGCTTCCGGTTCTTATAGAAGCCTGCAGTAAGATTGTGGATTACGTCATTATCGATACACCACCATCTGGAATGATTGGAGATGCACAGATTTTTGCACAGCATGCAGATGCCGTCATGGTCGTTGCCAGACAGAACGTTACACTTGCAGAAGATATCAACGAGATGATGGATGATTTCCGTGACAATCATACCAAGGTACTTGGAGTTGTTTTAAATGGTGTCATGACGTTTCAGAGTATCGCGGACAGCCCGGTGGGAGATCATTACAGCAGGTACAGCAGATATGGGCGATATGGACGTTATGGGAAATATACGAATAATAAAGAGGTATAGCAGACATGGATGAGATGAGAGAAAAATCTGGGAATGAACAACAGGGTGAAATCGAGAAGATTGATCTGATTGAATTCCTTCGTGGTTTCCAATATGGAATCAAGAAAATGTGGTGGCTGGTTTTGGTTCTCGCATTGATTTTTGGACTGAATAGTTATATCAAAGCAAGAAAGAATTATACCCCTGTCTATACGGCATCAGCGACGGTGGCAGTAACGACAATTGATGGAAGTCCGGCTTACCAGAACAATGCGTCTGCACAGCAGATGGCGGATGTTTTCCCATACATACTGACAAGTGGTGTGCTAAAAGATGTGGTAGCTAAGGATATGAAGCTGGACTCTGTTCCGGGATCCATTTCTGTTAAGGCGGAAGAGGGAACGAATATGCTTACGATATCCGTTACCGGTACGAATGCAGAACTTTCCTATAAGACATTAAAGTCAGTCATTAAAAATTATCCGGAAGTGGCACAGTTCGTACTTGGAAATACGACTCTGAAGATCCTGGATGAAACAGGTGTTCCGGATGATACGACAAAGCAGGGAGTCATTTCTTCTTCCTGGAAGAGAGGGGCACTTAAGGGTGCCATTATTGGTCTTGTGATTCTGTCTCTTTATGTACTTACCAGACGTACCGTGAAGACAGGTAAGGAGATTAAGACCCATTTGAATCTGGTTGATCTTGGAACCTGTCTCTTATACACATCTCCTAGCCCACGAGACTAGGCATGATCTCGTATGCCGTCTTCTGCTTGAAA
>ENA-UACB01000262-UACB01000262.1-human-gut-metagenome-genome-assembly--contig:-NODE-262-length-14913-cov-3.421456_pt1 | contig 14913 bp, 12 predicted proteins | sample MGYA00243873_ERZ654213 | MGnify/ENA primary metagenome ERZ654213 (study PRJEB26926, sample SAMN06165218) | human gut metagenome | biome: ENVO:00009003; feature: ENVO:2100002; material: ENVO:00002003...
ACCGTGAAGGACTTTATGACTGAGCAAGCAAGCGTCAGAAAGGTGATTTTTAATGTTTTCAAAAGCACGGATAAAGAAATCTATGAACGATTACTCGGAGCAGATCGAGCGCCTTAAGCAGGCACTCAGCGACGCCGACGCCGTTGTTATCGGCGCAGGAGCCGGTCTTTCCACCGCGGCAGGGTTTTCCTACGGCGGTGAGCGCTTCAAAAAGCACTTCTCGGATTTTGAAGAAAAATACGGCATTCGGGACATGTACTCCGGCGGCTTCTACCCCTTCCCCACTCTTGAGGAATTCTGGGCATTCTGGAACCGCAGCGTTCTCATCAATCGATACATGAGCGCTCCCAAGCCCGTATACGACGATCTGCTCAAGCTCGTGTCGGACAAGGACTATTTCGTCATAACCACAAACGTTGACCACTGCTTCCAGAATGCAGGCTTTGATAAAAAGCGGCTTTTCTACACTCAGGGTGACTACGGTCTGTTCCAGTGCAGCGAGCCTTGCTGTCAGGAGACTTTCGACAATGAGGATATCATCCGCGAGATGGTCGCGCGGCAGCAGAATATGCGCATCCCGTCAGAGCTTGTGCCGCACTGTCCGCATTGCGGAAAGCCGATGGCGATGAATCTGCGCTGCGACGACACGTTCGTGCAGGACGAGGGCTGGCACAAAGCCGCCGAGCGGTACGAAAACTTTCTGCGCACCCATGCAGGGCAGAAAATTCTGTTTTTAGAGCTGGGCGTGGGATACAACACCCCGGTTATCATAAAGTATCCGTTCTGGCAGATGACGGCGCAGAACGAAAACGCGGTGTATGCCTGCATAAATATGGGGCAGACCGCCTGCCCGGAGGATATAAAACGGCAGTCGATATGCATTGACGGCAATATCGGGCAATGTTTTCGAGATATGATGCGTTCTGACAGCAATTGTCTTGTAAAACACACTGAAATTTGATACTATTCTCCCTGTCGGAAAAATCCCGTTGAAAACAGCTTTCTGCACCTGCGCAAAACAAAATATCGGGTCGGGCGGCGTGCTCTGCCGAGGCAGAGCAGCACGGAATGGGGTGCAATTCCCCGCGAGTGGGTCACTGTGAAGCCGAATGCGCAAAAGCTTCGGATAAGTCAGATACGTGGTCGTTCGGCCGGGCACCTGCCGTCACCGGGACCGCCGCTATCATATACCAAGGGAGTAGTCTGCCCTTTTTTGATCAACAAGCCTGTACCGCTGTGGTGGTGCAGGCTTTTTTCTTTGGGATAAACGAAAATACTTTTAAAGGAGAAAACAAGCATGAAAAAACGCATTATTTCGCTTTTGCTGGCGCTTGTAATGCTGCTGAGTCTGATGCCGGTTTCCGCGCTTGCGGCAACGCCGAGCATTTATGACTACTTTAAAGACTTGCCTGTTAGCGTCAATCCTGACGCAGGCAGTAAGGTGTGGAAAACGACCACATTAAACGGTGAGGCAGTTGCCGTATCAGGCATCAAAGGCAAATCATACGTCACAAGTACACTTACTCTGACATTTACGGAGGACTCGCATCTTTCGTTTGAATACAAGGTATCGTCCGAAGCTAAGTACGATACGTGCACGATAAAGCTTGGCACCAGCACTCTTGTTAACGGCGAAAGCGGCGATCAGGACTGGAAAGGTCTCGAGGTCGACGCCAAAAGAGGCGATAAGCTGACTGTTGAATACAGTAAGGACAGCAGCGGCGATAGATACGACGATTGCGTTTATCTGCGCAATTTCTCGGCCGGAGCAGCACTCGTTGTCACCTTCCATAACGGAGATGATACCTATACTCAGAACATCTACGGCGGCAAGGGCACGCTGAAAGCAAATACCTTTGCTTCAGCCGACAAGGTATTTGCAGGCTGGGCAACAGTCAGCGGCGGCGAGATAGTATACGCCGACGGTGCGAAAATCGAGCTTACCGAAAGCATCGATCTATATGCAGTATGGGGTGATGCGTACAAGGTCACATTTTATAATAACGGAACCGAAACCTCCGTTCTTGTTGCGCAGCACACAGCTATCGGAAGCAGCAGGCTACCTGCCGATCCCACCCGTAAGGGCTATATCTTCGTCGGATGGTTCAGCGGCGATGAAAAACTCAGCGCAGAAACCGTTATCGATAGTGACATTACATACACTGCAAAGTGGACTCCGATAAGCTACACCATAGAGTTCGATCCTGACGGCGGTGAGGGCACAATGGACAGCATTTCGGCGCAGTATGATGAAAATGTTATACTTCCCGACTGCAGCTTCACGCGCGCAGGATATACTTTCAACGGCTGGAGCAGCTACAAGGGCTCAACCTCCGGCACGAGTGCCGGTGAAACGGTCAAAAACCTTACGGATAAGAACAGCGGCAGCACAAAGTTCTACGCTGCGTGGAAGGGTCTGCCCGTTGCCGTGACCGTTGACCCCAACTACGAGGGCGCTGAAAAAACAAAACGCACAGGCATTGTCGGCGAAAACTACAACTATATAGTGACCGACACCAGCAGCAAATTTGCTTCGATAGAGGACCCGAAGCGCACAGGTTATATCTTCACCGGCTGGTTTGATGCTGCCGAAGGTGGAACCGAGATAACCACCCAGTACAAGTTCACGGCAGATGATGCCCAAAATGGCGTTACGCTGTACGCCCATTGGGAAAAGGGAATCACTGTTCATTTTGACGGCAACGGCTATAAGAACACAATAAATGATAAGACCGTAACCTATGATAAGGTTTACTCTTCCCTGCCCTGCACAAGCAAATCCTACTATCCGGCAGGCAAGGTACTCGACGGATGGTACATCAAGAGCGCCGACGGTTCGTTCGGCGAAAAAGTTACCAAGGACACCGTATTTACCGGTGATGAAGTCACGCTCATTGCAAAATGGCGCGATTATCAGTACATCATAAAATACAACATAAAGTACTCCGATAAAAGCTCAGTCACCGGCACTATGGCCGATCAGCCGGCTACATTCGGGAAGGACGTAGTGCTCTCAACATGCTCCTACACGCGCGAGGGCTATGACTTTGCAGGCTGGGCCGAAAGCAGCTACGGCAGCACCGTTAAATACGCAGACGGTGCAACGATAAACCGTCCGTTTGAAGAGGGCGACTATTGGGACGACGGAAGCACGGATGGCGAAACTTATAATCTCTATGCCGTTTGGACCGAGAACAAGTCCCCTGAGCAGACAGCAGCCGAAGAAAAGCTCAACGCCGCAGAAGCAGCCATCTCCGGCACATACAATGCAAAATACAGCACGGATACAAACGCCCTTACGATGATAAGAGCAAAGCTCACTGCCGCCGGAATAACCGACGTTACGGTGAGCATGAAGAAGGCCGAATACAGCAGCTTTAACTACGTCGGCATAGACGCAGACGGCACTCTCCAGTATAAGTGGAACGAAAACGGCTCTACCCCTGCTGCCAGCGGAAGCGTGCGTCCGACGATAGTCCTTAGCTGCAACGGATACAGCAAAGACTCAACCGAATGTCTCTTCTACCTCGGTCTTGACGAGGCAAAGGCAAATGCCGCTTTAAAGGCGGTTCTTGACCGCATAAGCGTTCCTGAAGCCGTTGAGAACACTTCCGACCTAGGCAGTCTGCCGAAGTACCCGCTCAAGGCCGGTGTTGACGAAAGCAATGTCGACTATAACGACAGCGACGATCTTGAGCTGTGGTCTACCGTAAGCTGGGCAACAAGCGACACGAGCGTAATTTCCATTTCGGAGGTAAGCTATCCGTATTTCTCCCCGTATCAAGTGAGCATCTCCCAGCCGAGAACGGGCACCGAGGTCACACTTACGGCAACAATTGTCTACAACGGGCGCGACGATCTCACAGCAAGCAAGGTATTCACTGTCACCGTCAAGGGCAGCTCAGACCCGAGTGCTTTCAGCTACGCTGGTCTTCTCGACAAAGCACTTAATGAGATCGGTCTTACCAATCCGCGCAACGGAAGCAAAATCTACAATAGCAATGTCGTTTCCGATATTCAGTTCCCCACGACCAAGCAGCTTAACGCCATATCTCTCAGAGACTACGGCAAGAGCTTTGACGGAAAATACACTCCGATACTTCTTTGCACGGATAAAGACAACGTCGTTGTTTCCGCAGATCCTTCAACCGCAAACACAGCAAGAATGCTGACATATCGTCCGCTCCCCGAAAAGGATAACGTGACCGTCACCGTTACGATAAAGATCCTTGATCGGCCAAGCGGCGAGGGCAAGGACTATTCCTCCTTGAAAGTACTTGCAAGCAAGGATATTAAGCTTACCGTTCAGCCTCTTACTCAATCCGAGCTTGATACGGCCTCTGCCTTCATGAAAAAGGTGTGCAGCGCAGATGTCTACTGGGAGGGCATCCGCAATGCAAACACGGACAAGAGCAATGTCAGCTTTGACATGCGTTCGTTCATTGAGATAGTCCCGAACGGCGATGGATACAAGTTTATCCGCAGCATGGACGACTACAACGCAGTAGGCGTCAAGGCAGATGAAATTGACGGCTGGTATGCTTCCGAGCAGTACCGCTGCTTCCGCTCAAGCGTGCCGAACGTTGTTGCTCACGAAAACCTGCTTGTGACTCAGCCGACCTATAACACCGAGGTCACCATCGACAGTGTACTCAGCTATACAGAGTACGCAAAATACTATGAAAAGTTCGGTTCAGATCCGGAATACGCTCAGTTTGCGCAGTTTTATAAGCAGCCCATTTCCGCGACCGTCACCGTCATCGGCACAACGGGGACTTCTGCTCCCGCAGAAAAACCAATCACCGTTTCCGTCAGCGTAGACGGGCACAGCGGCAGCGCAAGCTTCAAATCGCTCAGCGGAAGCTATTCCTGCGACGCACAGTCTCACAATACAGCAGCCGATGCGCTTATCGCGGTTCTGAGCAGCAACGGCTACTCCTACACAGGTTCAGCAAAATATATAACAGGCGTCACCGATTCCAACGGGTTCACGCTTTCGGCAGGTGACAGTGCTCACGGTTCGTGGTCTGGCTGGATGTTCACCGTTAACGGCGAAATGCCCATACTCAGCGGCGATGCTGCAACCGGAAATGTTATTTACGCAACATTGGCAACCTATGAGCTAAAAAGCGGTGATTCCATACGCTTTTACTATGTAAACTGTCCGACCTCAAACGGAAATCACAGCTGGGACAGCGGAACAATAACCGTGCAGCCGACATGCAAAGACGCCGGTGTCCGAGTCTTTACATGCTCGACCTGCGGCGATACACGAACAGAAGCGGTTGCAAAGCTTACACAGCATACCTGGAATGACGGCGTTATCACCACCGCTCCCACACACGCTTCCGAGGGTGTGAAGACCTTTACCTGCACTGTCTGCGGTGAGACTATGACAGAAACGATCGCAAAGCTCGCCAAATGCGACGGCGGCAAGGATTGCCCGAGCAGAGCGTTCACCGATGTCACGGCAGGCAGCTGGTGCCACGAGCACATTGACTTTGTTGTTACCAACGGTCTGTTTTACGGTACGAGCAATAGCATATTTGCGCCCGATCAGCATCTGACTCGTGCAATGATGGTAACTGTCCTGTGGCGTGCGGCAGGATGTCCGGAAAACAAGTCTGCATCGGTATTTGCCGATGTTGCAGACGGAGCATATTACGCAAAGGCCGTAGCATGGGCCGCCGAAAACGGCGTTGTTCTGGGAACTTCGGCCAAGACATTCTCCCCCAACGATAATGTTACACGCGAGCAGATGGCAGTGATTCTCTTCCGTTATGCAAAGCTATGCGGTAAGGCAGGCTCTTCCGGCGGCGATCTTAGCTCTTTTGCCGACGCAGGCAGCGTTTCGGCATATGCTGCCGATGCAATGGCCTGGGCTGTTAAAAACGGCATAATATTGGGTGTAAGGGGCACCGACGGTACTTATTACCTTAATGCTAAGGGCAGCGCAACGCGTGCACAGGCAGCAGCCGTATTCATGCGCTACGCAAATAATATCGGTTGATAAAAACATAATATTGCAAGGCCCTCTCCGATGTGTTATCGGAGGGGGCCTATTAGCATGTTATTTTCCCGGAGAGAGATATTCGTCAAGAAGCGCATTTGCGTCCGGGCTGTTTGAGGCTTTTTCTATTGCCGTGCGGAATTCGGCCGTGGTGACCTCTTTGAACATATGCTCTTCATACCACGCGCGCATGAAAGCATCAAAGCTCTCCTGCCCCATTGTCTGCCGCAGCTTCCATAGAAAAACGGGGCCGACCTTATAAACTGCGTTTATATAGCTGTTGCCGGTATATTCGTCAAAATACTGATCGTAGCTGAGATCAATATATTTTTGCTTTATGCTGCAGTCAAGCGAATCAACGCGTGCCTGAACATCTGTCTCGCTTTCGCCGGTGTACAGCTGATACACAAACTCACCGTACACGGCAAAGCTCTCGTCAAGCCACGCCTCGCGGTACTGATCGTTGCCGACGACGGCATAAAACCATTCATGTGCTACCTCATGCGCGACGTCAAGGCGCAGGCTCTCATCTCCCTCGGCTTCGATAAGATCGGCATACATCTCGGCAATGCGCACAAGTCCGGGATACTCCATACCGCCGGCATTGTACGGCGTCTGAACCACATCGAGCGTATCATAAGGATATTCGCCCCACGCATCGCAAAATGCGTTCACGGCGTCTATGGCAGCCTTGAGCGACACCTCGCCCTGCTTTTTATCGCGCTCGCTGCCGGAATAATACCAGCTGTTGACGGTTACGCTTCCGGCCTTGCCGCTGATCTTCTCAAAGCCGTTTCCGGCAATGACGGCAAAATCGCGGACATTGTCGGCTTTGAGTGTCCATGTTCCGTCGGCGCTCTGCGCTTCGCTGCCGGTGGATATTACCATATAGTCCTCGGGTGCGCTGAGGGTCATCTCATAGCTTCCGCAGGGCGAAAAGAAGCACTCCCCATCAGTAAAATACGGTGCCTCATTCCACTTGCCGTCAATATACTCGGCAAGGACAGGATACGCCTGCGACAGGCAGACAGTGTTTTCGCCGGCGAAATCATCGCCATTCGGAGACCAGCACAGCCGCTCAAAGCAGCAGGGTATCTCCGTGCTGTAATCAATGCTTACGCTCGTTCGCTCGCCGGGCTTGAGCGGCGACGGCAGCTGAACATACACGACGGATTTATCCTCCTGAACCGAAAAGCTCAGAGCATTTCCGCGCGAGTCCTTGACCTCGCGTATGCTGCCCGGAGTGTAAGGCTTATCGTCGCTTATGCTGTTTTCAAGCTCAAGATTTGCGGCGGCATAGTCGCGCAGGCAAATTTTGTCCCATGTATCGCTGCTCGTGTTTGTAAAACTGATAACACAGTTTTCCGTCAGATGTGCGGCAAGCTCCTTATTTTCGGCATCGGCGGCAGTCAGCTTTGCCGTGATGCGGTACTCGGGCTTGGTTTCGGCAGAACCGTTCGGCGCTGCCGGAGTCGTGCCGCTTCCGCATGCGCATATGCTCATGAGCATTGCGAAAACAAGCAGCATTGAGAATATGTTTTTTATCTTCATAACATGTGCTCCTTTCAAAACGGGCACATGTTAACACCGCCGTGCAAAGAATCGGCATCAAAAAATACGTCCTCAGCCATATGACTGAGGACGTATTTTTTTAACACATCATTTCAGCAGAAAGTATGCTATGACGACAACGCCGAGAACGATTCGATACCAGCCGAAGATCTTAAAGTCCCTGCGCTTTATATAGCTCATTAGGAACTTGATAACGACAACGGATACAAGGAAGGCCACGACGCAGCCGACGATGAGCGTTATAAGCTCGGCACTTGTAAACGAAAAGCCGAACGCAATTATCTTCAAGAGCGACACGCCGACCATGACCGGCACGGCAAGGAAGAACGTAAACTCCGCCGCCGTAACACGCGACACACCGATCACAAGGCCGCCTATGATTGTAGAACCGCTGCGCGAGGTGCCCGGAATGATCGACAGAGCCTGAAACAGGCCGATGATGAACGCATCCTTATACGATATCTCCTCGAGCGTTTTGACTCTCGGCTCGCGGCCGCGGTTCCAGTTTTCAATGACGATAAACAGAACACCGTAGACGATAAGCGCTGCGGCAACGACATAGCAGTTATCGACAAAGTCAAGCAGCAGATACGCGACAAAGCCCGGAATGCAGGCAATGACGACCTTGAACCAGAGAACAAACGTCTCTTTTTTTATAACGCTGCCGTTTTTCTTTTTGCTCTGAAACGGCCACATTTTGTTCCAGAACAGGATTATGACCGCCAGTATCGCGCCGAGCTGAATGACATACAGGAACATCTCGCGAAATTCCGGCGTGACGTTCATGTGGATAAATTCGTCCACGAGCAGCATGTGTCCGGTGCTTGAAATGGGCAGCCATTCGGTTATGCCCTCGACTATGCCGATGATTATTACTTTGATAAGTTCTATAATGTCCATGCTAACACCATATGCTCTTTTTTACAGCAGCATGACTCCCTTTTCGGCGCAAACCTCTTCGGTGTGCTTATCCCAGATGGATACCTGCACCTCGCCGATATGCGCCTTGCCGAGAAGGAGCATGGAAACGCGCGACTGGCCGATACCGCCACCGATGGTCAGGGGCAGCTCGCCGTTTAAAAGCATCTTGTGATACGGAAGCTCGCGTCGGTCATCACAGCCGGCAAGGCGAAGCTGTCTGTCCAGCGATTCGGGATCGACGCGGATGCCCATCGAGGATATCTCGATCGCGCAGTCGAGCCAATCGCACCAGAACAGAATATCGCCGTTGAGCGTCCAGTCGTCATAGTCGGGCGCGCGGCCGTCATGCGGCTTGCCGGAGCGCAGAGCGCCGCCGATACCGATGATGAAAATAGTCTTATGCTCTCGTGTAAATGCGTTTTCGCGCTGCTTTGAGGTCATGTCGGGATACATATCCTCAAGCTCCTGAGAGGTTACGAATGTGACATTACGCTCAAGCTTCGGCAGGCACTGAAGCTGGGGATAGATCGCCTGCATCGTATCCTGCGTATCGCACAGGGCCTTGACTATGTCCATAACGGTTAGCTTGAGATAGTCGAGGTTGCGGTTTTCCGAAAGGATGACCTTTTCCCAGTCCCACTGGTCAACATAGACAGAGTGAAGGTTATCCAGCTCGTCCTCGTCGCGGCGGATGGCGTCCATATCGGTGTAAAGTCCCTTGCCGGGGAAGAAGTTATAGCGCTTGAGCGCAAGACGCTTCCACTTTGCAAGCGACTGAACGACCTGAGCGGTCGTATCCGAGCGGAGAATATCAAACGATACGGGGCGCTCGTAGCCGTTGAGGTTATCGTTAAGTCCGGAATTAGAATCGACAAACAGCGGTGCGGATACCCGGTAAAGATTTAAAAGTGCCGCGAGCCTGTCCTCAAACAGGCGCTTTAAGAGGCTTATAGCCTTCTGTGTGTCGTAAACACTGAGGATACTTTTGTATCCGTCCGGAATTTTGATCTCCATGGTTTTCCTCCTGGTGTACAATAAAAATATATAAACGCCCATCTGTGATGGGCGTTATATTACCCTTTTTTATTTTCGGGCTTCTTATCAAGAAGCTCGATTATTCTGCAATATATCTCTTCTGCCTTGTCGCGGAAGTTTTCTTCGATTCGCTCTGCCTGCTGCTCGCCTGACGAGAGGATATTGAGCCTTATTATCTCGCCCTTACCGTCGCTCATGGCAAGCGTCACAAAGCAGCCGCCCTCACGGTTGCGGTGCTGCGCGGTTATCATGGAAAGGCGGCGCAGACGCTCGGCCTCGGGTGCAATTATCTTCTCTGCCCTCTTGCGAACGGAAAAAGGCAGGCTGCTCTCCACCGTTTCGGCGGCATCGGCGCCGCGCTTGCTGACACGCAGGCCGGTCTCCTCCTCGATAACAAGCCCGCTCTCTATCAGCTCGGCAAGGCAGTCGGAATATTCAAAATACCCGAAGCCCTCGTCGCACTGCTGCGTAAAGTCCTGAAGGTCAATGGGCGCGACTATGCCCGGCAGCCGGCGAAGAATAAACAGTATCAAAATTTTTATATCAAGCTTTTCATGAATAAAGCCCAGTCGTTCCATAACTTGCTCCTAAAAATCATATATCCGATCGGCAAATTTCCGGCATCAGTCGCTTTTCTTATATGCTTCGATACAAGCAAAAATTATAACAACAGTCGTTATATGCAATATAACGCTTTTCGGTGAAAGCGGCGCAACAGAAGCGTGTATAACGCCGAAATCAGCCAGAAGCATTGCAAACAGTATCAAAACCTCAACGGCTATGAGTATGAGCCAAAGCTGCTTTTTCATTCTTTCGCCTCCTCTGCATTATATATAATAATACATACTTTTCTTTTTGTAAATCCAATATTCTTCACATTTTGGAACAATACGCATAGACTGTATTGAAGTTTTTCTTCAATTCCATTCTGGGAGGTATTTTTATGGCAGACAGGGTCGTACCCGGTCCGGTCAATGATAATGACTGCATAAAACAGGCCGTTTGCGTAAGCACAAGAAAGATAATGGACGCCTGCCGCGACAAGGACTGCATCGAGGATCTGCGCGTTTACCCCACGGTCAGCTCTCTTCCCTACATAGAGAGCGCATTCAGCGTGCGTCCGAAGTGCGCGCAGCTTCTGCACTGTGAGGTAAAGGTCAATGAGATCTGCCTTAACCGCGGCTACTACACGGTCGATGTGACCTACTTCTATAAGATAAGCGGCGAAACATTTCCTGCTAACCAATGCTTCACGGGGCTTGCCGTGTTCGATAAGCGCGTAATGCTATTTGGCTCCGAGGGCAGAGTCAGGAGCTTTTCTTCGGATGACTGCTGCATCCTCGACGGAGCAAACAGCATGCCATTTGCCGAGGTCGATGCCGTTGACCCGATCGCTCTGCACATGACCCTTGCGGAAACGGCGCTGCCCGACCCCGGCATAGATCAGCGAGATATTCCGCAGCAGATACTCGACTCCTTCGGCGAGGAGATATCAGTTACCGGCGGCACGCGCCATGTCTATGTTACGCTCGGCCAGTTTTCGATCATCCGGCTTGAGCGCAGCACGCAGCTGCTTATCCCGGCATACGACTACTGCCTGCCCGAGAAGGAGTGCGTAGGCTCGTCCGAGGATGATCCGTGCACGATGTTCGGCCGCATATCCTTCCCCGTTGACGAGTTTTTCCCTCCCGATAATCTCGATCCCTGCGAGGAGTACAAGAGCATGGTATAGCCGGTCGGAAGCGCAAAATTTGTTCATTCCTACAAAATTTTGAAGCATTGCTCGTGAATTTTTTATTTAGTCCGCAATCTTGACGGATCTGCGTCTGCGGTGCTACAATTTGCCCATAAACGCAAGGACACGGAACAGTAAGCGAAAATGCCCTTTCAGAGAAGTGCCGGTTGGTGCAAGGCACAAAGGTTGTTTTTTCGCCGAACTCACCGGATAGCGGCTGTGCTGAACTTCAGTAGGCGCAGACGGGTGCGCCCGTTACAGTGCAGGGATATGACTGTATCCTGACTGAGTGCGTCCCACAGCTTGTGGAACGAAGAAGAGTGGTACCGCGGACGGTTTTTCAGCCTTTCGTCTCTTCTGCAAATCAGCAGAAGGACGAGGGGTTTTTTGTTTTTCTGCCGGAATTTAAGGAGGAAAACCAAAATGAACAACAAGCCCCAAACCCGCAAGACATCCAAGGCCCCGTTTTTTGCCGCATTTTCCGTCGGTGCAGTGTTCTTTTCGGCGCATGCCGGCGGCGGATTTGCAACCGGCAATCAGGCAAACACCTATTACGTCGGCCTCGGCTGGTCAGGCATTATCGCCGCAGTCATCGCAATGCTCCTGCTCACGCTCACCATGCGTCAGGCGATGGTCATGTACAACTCACGCGGCCTTTCAAGCTATAAGGAGCTTTTCCAGACGCTCTATCACCCGTTTGACAAGCTCGAATGGGTATTTGAAATTTTCTTCTACATAATGGTGCTCATGGCCGTTGCTGCCGCGATATCGGGCGCTGCAAGCGCTCTGCAAAGCTACTTCGGCTTAAACTATTACATCGGCGTGGGAATAGTCGGCGTTATTGTGCTCATGCTCACGATTTTCGGCGCCGGCATCGTGCGCGCCGCATCCACCTGGATGGGCATAGCGATCCTCGTAACGGCGATCAGCATATACGCGATAGGCATTTTCAAAAGCGACAGCGGCCTGTTTACCGTCCTCGCTTCCGACTTTGCCAAGACAGGCTTCGGGAATATGCCCAAGGCAATATTCAACTCCTTTGTGTACGCAGGCTTCCAGTGCGTCACACTGCCCACAATGATCGTCTGCGGCACAACGATGCGCTCCGAGCGCGGCTGCTCAAAGGCGATGTGGATATCCTTTGTCATGAACGCCGTCGCACTGACCCTGTCGATATTCATGCTCATGTGCTGGCAGGGCGTTTACAACTCAGTTGACGGCGGCGCGACCATTCCAACGCTCACGGCCTGCAATGCAATGGGCATCCGCGCACTGACCGTTATCTACGGCGTATGCCTGCTCCTGTGCCTGATCTCGACCGGTGTTACGACCATCTTCGGCTTTGTTGCCCGCTTTGAAAAGCTGCCGATATTCAGCGGCATAAAGTCCGCACCCACGCGCAGCGCGATCGTGTCCGCGTTCATCATCGTTCTGTCTATGACCATCTCCATGGCCGGACTGACGAACATCATAAAATACGGCTACGGTTACTGCGGATATCTCGGCGCGGCGGCAGTCGTCATCCCCTTCCTCACCGTTGGCGTTTATAAAAACCGCAAATACATCAAGGAGCACGGTTTTGCCGGAGGCTCATCCGTTGAGGCAGACGTGAAATATGAGATAAGCTGCAGCGAAGCAGCCCCCTCAACTGCCGTTTGCGGCTGAGAAAAACGTTAAGACAAAAGCAGACTCGCTGGGAGCTGCCTTTGTCGCAAAATTTCGTAAACCTGCCAAGCATCTTGCCGAGGCGTGCTTCATCTGATATACTTAACTAAAATATAAAGGAGGCACGATATGGATACTTTGATAATCATCGGGATACTTCTGGCGATCGCAGCAACGATCGTTCTTTACATCAAGGTCATGCCGAAAAAATATGACGGGAAGCTCGGCAACAAATTTTTGCAGTTTTTGCACGACTTTTTCAACTTCAAAACATTTTATATTGAGGCTCTGACAAAGTTTGTGTTCGTGCTCTTGACATGCGCGTGCATATTCGTGGGATTTCTGCTGCTGTTCGGCAAGATCGAATACTACGGCTACTTCGGCGCAACGTTTGAACAGAGCACCTTCCTGTACGGGCTCGGCCTTATGATCCTCGGGCCGTTGGTGCTGCGAGTCACCTACGAATTTGTTATGATGGCGATACTTCTTGTTCAGAACGTTATCAGTATTAACCGTAAAATGAAATCCCCTGCAGGAGCGGCCCCCTCTCCGGCTTCCGCTCCCACTCCTGAGCCGGTCGTACCTGCAGAAGCTGCTGCAACCTATGAAACGTCGGCGGATCCGGATAAGCCCTCTCCGGAAGAATAAAACTCCGACGAAAAAGCGCCCTCACAGAGGGCGCTTTTGCTATGTAGCTATAGACTCAGTCCGAGAAGTGAGACCAGCAGCGGTATTGTGAACATCGAAAGCACCGTGCCGACAAATATCGTCTCCGAGGCTTCGACACCGTCGCGGCCGTAATCCATGCCGAGCAGCGCGCATATTATCGCCGGCGGACAGGCTGCGATTATGACGATCGAGCCGAGCATGACGATATCGCTCACAAAAAGCTTGAGCACGAACCAGACCGCAACGGGCGCGACGATAAGACGCATGAAGTTTATCCCGTAAATCCTCGGATGAACAAACGCATCCTTTATCGAAACGCTGCCCAGCGACAGACCGATGCACATCATCGAAAGCGGCGCGCAGGCATCGGAGAGCATGTCGGCAACGTCAACCACTATCACCGGCATCGGTATTTCAAACAGGAATATGACCGTTGCGATGACCGTTGCGATTATCGGGACGTTTATCATGCTTTTAATGCTTATCTTTTCCTTCTTTTCTCCGTCGCGCTGAAGCAGCATGATCCCGACGGTGTAAAGCAGAACGTTAAACGGGATATTGCCCAGCGAGGCGAAGAAGATCGCGCCCTCGCCATACACCGCCGAGATCACCGGAACGCCCATAAAACCGAGGTTTGAAAAGGACGTTATCAGCTTATACATGCCCTTATCGCCGTCTTTTATACGCATTGCGGCAGGCGTTATCATGCCGACGGCAAAGCACACGATCTGCATCACAAAAAGCATGGCTATGCCGAAAAGCATATCGCCCTTGCTCATGCTCAGCTCCTTATTCATTACCGAGGCCAGTATCATTCCGGCGAGGAACACGTTTATGACCATTTTGCTCAGGCCCTTATTAAACTCCGGGCCAACGAGCTTGATTTTTGCGCAAATGTATCCGATGGCAAGTATAATTACAAGCAGCGCCATCTTTTCAAACAAAACAAGCATTCTCTGTATAGTATCCTTTTGCTGAGATTGGTGCTAAAAGCTTATCATAAGCTTTGCTATTTCAAAATAAATAAGCAGCGAGACCGCATCGGTGATGGTCGATATCAGGGGATTTGCCATGACTGCCGGGTCAACGCCGAGCTTTTCTGCCGCTATGGGCAGCACACTTCCGACGACCTTTGCGAACATAACGATGAGCACGATCGAAAGGCTGACAACTGCGGCAACGGTGAGCGTTACACCGTCGTTGTTCAAAAGTATTCTGTCCACTAACAGCATTTTTGCAAAGTTGACCGCTGCAAGCTGTCTCTTATACACATCTCCGAGCCCACGAGACTAGGCATGATCTCGTA
>ENA-UACB01000281-UACB01000281.1-human-gut-metagenome-genome-assembly--contig:-NODE-281-length-14326-cov-5.410973_pt1 | contig 14326 bp, 8 predicted proteins | sample MGYA00243873_ERZ654213 | MGnify/ENA primary metagenome ERZ654213 (study PRJEB26926, sample SAMN06165218) | human gut metagenome | biome: ENVO:00009003; feature: ENVO:2100002; material: ENVO:00002003...
GAAGCCGGGATTGTTGACCACAGTCAGGGGCACAATGGCGTTGCCGTCCGTCATGGTGACATCCTTGCCGTTGACGGTGGCGGAGGCGGTCAGCAGCTTGGTGCCGCACTTCTCACACTGGCCGCTCTCAGCGGTCTTGATAACGATCTTGACCGCGTCCCTCAGCAGCACATAGCCCTTGTCGGTGACAATTTCGGTCAGGCTGTAAGCATCGTCCTCCAGCCCTTTGACCACGATGTGACCCTGTGCATTGGGAATGAACGTAGTAGCGTCAGATTTCTTGGCGGTAAGACCCTTGGCGTAGTACACACCGTCCTTCTGCTCCGCGATGATATAGCAGTCGTCAGTATCATTATGCAGCCGGAACTTCACGTTCCGCACGTTGCCGCCGTTATCGCTGAACTGCTTGAGAACGTCGATGCCGTATGTATACACATGACAGCAATCCTTGAGGGTGTCAAAGTAAGTCGTGTTGGTACGCTTCCAAGTCAGCACGACCTCGTTGGGATTGTCGGTATCGCCCATCTTGGCGTCGGCGGTCAGGGTGGCGGCGTAGGTGATCCGCATGGTGCAGTCGGAATAACCGCGCTTGACACCGTCGATGTACACAGAGGTCGCCTCATTGATCTCACTCAGGCCGGATTCGGTCATGCGAATGGTCATGGTGTTGGCTGCGTCATCATAGGCCACGGCGAATTTGCCGGAGGTTTCATCCCATGTGGTGATCTTGTCGGTGCAGCCAGCGTCCTTAAAGAACTCGATGACCACATCGTTCTTGTTGTATTTGATGCCCTTGCTCAAAGTGTCCGCATAGGTGTACTCGCTCAGGCTGGATGCCTTGGAGGTGATGGTGGGCAGGGTGCTGATGATCTGATAGTCCACCGTGTCGCCCACGGAGGCGGTGGCAGTGTGAGCGTACCCATCGGTGATGTCAGTCAGGCTGCCGTTGTTCTTGCCGGTGGAGTTCTTTGCTTCACGCACGGTCTTTTCAAGGTCAGGATTGCCGGTCTGATTCTTGGGGTAGACGGTCACATCGTAATTCCACGCCGCGCCGTCGATGGTAGTCATGGGCAGAGATACAAAGAAGGGGTTGCAGGTGCTGGTGACATTCTCAGGGACGCGAGTCTCCACGACGAGATACAAGCCCTGCTCCATCTGGTCAGCAAAGGTGTGACCGGCAGTGTCCGTTTCGGTCATGGCTACGCCGCCGTTCTTGACGGCGGTTTCCAGAGCGTTCTTCACGTTCGTGGCATTGGCAGTCAGCGCAGCGGACAGCTTGTTGTTCAGCATATCGCTGGTGAAGTAGTTGACGCCGTTCTCAGTCTTGTGTGCGTCTGCGCCGGTCAGGCCGATGGCGGACAGCACGGCATTAGAGCGTTCAGAGCCATCAAAGCCATACAGCACACCCACCGTGCGCTGACCGTCCAACACTTCATTGTTCATGGTGATGTCGGCCACGCGGAGGTATGTGAACTCTACGCCCTGAATGGCGTACTTGCTCAGCTTGTCGATAACCGCATCGTCATGCAGGCCGGCGGAAACGTAGGACTCCGCATCCCATGCGCCGTCTTTGCTGGCTGTGGTGATGTCGTATTTATAGATGCTCAGGGATGCTTTTTTGCTGGGATCGATGGTAGGTTCTGCGAACGCTGTGGTGATGAGGCTCAGAGCCATGATAGCGGCCATGAGCATGGTCAATAGGCGATGGATCTTTTTCATTTGGTGTTCTCCTTCATTTCGATTTTTTTGCAAAAATAAACACCCGCCATGAGAGCGAGTGCTGCAAACAGGAAATAGGTTGTAAATCCCGTGCCGCCCGTGAACGGCAGGGCAAATCCCGCATTGTTGCAGGCAGTGATGGTAATGTCTCGGTTATTGCTGTCCAACGTTCCTGTGAACAGCGGCTCTGTCAGCAGCGTATACCCTGTGGGAGCTTTGGTTTCCGTCACGCGGTACTGCACACCGATCTTGAGGTCGCTCCACTTGGCGATACCGGCCTTGTCGGTGGTGATTTTGCCCACCTCCGTCCACGTCTGACCGTCTGTGGAAGTTTCCAGCAGCAGCTCTGCACCAGCAAGCGGTGCGCCCGTCGCATCCACCTTGCAGACGCTGATGCTGCCCTTGGCGGGTGCGTTCTCACGGGTGACCTTGATATTGAGGTTTGCTGTGGTCAGGCTGAAATCGTATTGTGTCTCGTCCAGCACATAGCCGTCCACGGTGCTGATCTCCTGATAGAAGTATTTGCCAAGTCGCAGGCCGGAGAATGTCACCTTGCCGGTGACATCGGTCGTGCCATCCACGATCTTGCTGCCATCGGCGGCGAAAAGACGATACACCACACCGGCCAGCGGCTGTTTGGTTTCTACGTCCACCTTCAAGACCTCAATGCTGCCTTTGACCGGCATATTCTCGCGAGTAACCTTCAGCACCTGCCCGTTTTGATTCAGCACAGCGGAGTACGCCGTGGTATCCAAAACATATCCGTCCGGTGCTTTGAATTCCTTGTAGGTATAGCTACCCAACCGCAGGTTGGAGAAGGTCAGCTTGCCGTTGGCATCCGTATAGCCCTCCGTGACCTGTTTACCAGAAGCATCATACAGTCGGAAGCCCACGCCTTGCAGCGGTGTCTTGTGATCAGCGTCCACCTTGACGATCTCGATGCTGGCCTTGGCCGGTGTGTTGGTTCTCTTTTGCGTAATGTTCAGTGCCGTGGCCGTAATGGTGATCTGATACTTGGTGTTGTCCACCACATAACCAGAGGGCGCGCTGATCTCCTGATAGCTATACCTGCCCTGCGGCAAATCAGCAAGCACTGCCTTGCCGTCCGCGCCGGTGGTCACATCCGCCACCTTTTTCCCTGCGCTGTCGTATAGCCGGTAGGTCACGCCCGCCAGCGCCTTGCCAGTCTCCGCATCGACTTTGTTGATGGTCAGGCTGCCCTTCTCCTCCACAATGTTGACCTTAAAGTGTATATACGCCCACACGGGGTCGGGCAGCGAGGTCAGCGCCGCACACGCCTGGTAGCCGCTGCCGTTGCTGGGCTCCAGCAGCACGGACTCTGTGCCCGCCACATCCAGCGAGTAGCCGTAGTCGCTGCTGATATAACCGTTCAGCTTCGCTGCGGCGTGCTTTGTGGCGGTGACAGTCAGCGTGTTCCAACTCTGATTGACCGTCACGCCGCTGATATTGGTGCTGAAGTAGTACTGCGGCAGCACGCCGTTTGTGTCGGTGGCCGTGCCGATGTATTTGCTGCCGTCCCACGTCAGCGTAATAGCGTTGGCGTCCGAAAGCTGGTTACGGTACTTCACCGCGAAGCTGGGGATCTTGCCGTGGTTCATAATGCGGTCAATAATGATGTTGTACGCCACCGCCACGTCGTCGCCCGCATAATGGAACAGGTTGGCGCAGGTGGTATCATACAGCGCGTAGGGATACACCGGGCTGCGGTAGCCGCACACGAACTCCCACACCACCGCCTGCGTCGCCAGCTGCGCGCAGTCCGGGTGCATATTGAAGCCGTAATTGCCGCCATAGCCGTAGGCCATAGCCAGCGTCACGGCATACCGCTGATTCCACGTCAGATCACTCCACGATGTGGAGGAATACTGCAAATCGCCGCTGGCCGAACGCACCTCCGGCTCCATGCAGTAGGCCGGGACAGTCTCCCCGGTGTCGTTCCGGGTGAAATACTTGAGCTTGTTGCTGGTGTACGGCCCCCACTGGGACACCGGCGATTTGTCCTCATGGTAGCGATACTCGTTGCCGCTGCTGACGATACCCGTGACCGTGGCGGCGTGGGCGGTCACAACGGACAGCCCCATGATTGCTACTAAAAGGCATACCAGCGTCAACAGATTAGGAATTGTTTTCTTCATAGCGTTCCTTCCTCCCAACGCAAAAGGCCGGCAGCATACGCTGTCGGCCTTTCGGTCGGGTATTCAGTTGGTTTATCCGTACAGCACCACCACGATGTACTCGTCCGATGCCGCGTCGTAGCGGACGGTGCAGTTGAACCGCGCATACGCGCTGACCGTCTCCGCGCCGTCCATGGCGGCGAGACAGGCGAAGGTGGCATCCACGTTGCCCTTTACGGCGGCGGTCAGTGCCGCCTGTCCGCCATTCTCTGCCAGCCATGCCACGCTGTCCGCTGTACCGGGGAAGAAGCTGGAGTCAGCGGCGGTCATACCGGTATCGATGGTCACGCCGTACTGCGCTCTTGCGTACTCGTTGCCCGCCCGGACAGCCTCCGCGATGGAGTAGATGTCCCCGCTGGCGGCAGGCTTCGGCGCGGGCGCAGGTTCGGGCGTAGGTTGTTCCTCCTGTTTCTCTGCCGGCTTCTGTGCAGGTGCCGGCGTGGGTGCGGGAGCAGGTGTATCCTCCGGCACAGGCGCGGGTGTCGCCGGCTCTTTCGGTGCAGCGGGCGGTGCCGTTTCAGCGAGTGCAGGCTGCTTTTCTGCGGCTTTATCCGCATTCTCCGCACCCGCCCGCTCAGGAGCGACGCTGCTCTCAGATGTATCGCCTCCATCTTCTGTTTGCGGCAGCAGGGATTCGGCCTCCGTGCGCTCCTCTTCGTTCTGCCCGGCCTGACTTGCTGCATAGGCAGAGACCTTGGTGTTGGACTCAGACGAATCCGAGACCGGTGCCGGCTGGACTGCGCAGCCTAACAGACACACGGCACTCAAAATAAGTGAAACTAAACGCATTCTTTTTCTCCTCATGGGCGTTCTCTCCTTTACGTAAATATCGCAGCACTGTTTAATGTGCTTTGAAGATATTTACGACTGGAGCCTCGCCTTTTTCAACACTATGTACTGTTGTTTGGGTTTTGCGGTGATTGCATTTGCCGCTCGGGCGCGAAACGCTGCTCTGCCTACCACATATAAAACACCCTCTTCCTGTATGCGAAAGACCGCCGAGTTACCACCCGGCGGTCTTTACAATTTTGACTGTACCAAGTATAGCACATGGTGATTTACGGCGAAATCGCAAAACAGTGCCAATCCATTGCCATACCCTGCCGATACCGTGTCAGATCAGACATGCTGCTTGATAATTCGGGTGATGATCCCCAGCGCAACGCCGTGTTCCTCATCCAGATGGGTAACGGCAAAGCTGACATCATCCTTTCGTCCGGGTCTGCGCCGATCATAGCAGGAATGCGCTATGGCATTGGCACCGTTGCTAAGGCGGATATACACAACGCCCTTATGGATATGGGTGACCTTCCCGGCATATTTGCCCTGAATACGGCATTTCTGGAGATTGTCATTCTTGCTGTTGCCGGATACGCTTTTGATGTCGGCTTTAATTCTGATGTGCTCCGGCTCTGTGCGGTCAATCTCCAGCACGCGTACCAGAGTCTTGTCGCCCACAGCATAGCGGTCATGAGCATCGCCGATCCAGTCCCACGAAAGATCGCGAGCCAGAATGGATGTCTCCACGCCAAACACTTCGACCCGGACGACCTGCTCCGCCACAGCGATCACACGGGCTTCTACCACGCGTCCGTCATAGATACGATACTGTCCGTCACTGTCCTTGCCAAAATAGTAGATCTGCTGCTTCTTCAGCATGGCGTCTTTTCGGCTGGCAACAACGGTTCGGCTTTTGGCGTCGATGCCCTTGACCATAAGATCCACCTCTGCGCCCAGCATCTTATTGAGGATCTTCTGGTGTCGAAGGATCATCTCATTATAGTCAGCACCGTACATATCTGCCGGGAAGTCCAGCACCATCTCCTTCAGGGGGATCACAATGCGGAATCCCTTGTAGTCCACAATGGCAATGGTTTTCCCCGCCTCCGTTCTTTCAATGCCGCTCAGCATACCGGAGAGCATGCGCCGGGTGCGGTAGGCATTGTGGATCTCGTGCCAGATAATGTCCTCCATCTGCGCCTGCGTTTCCGCTTCGCCCCGGGCATCCAAAGTCAAAATATCTCTCTGTTGGACAGCGGCAGGTGCAGGTTCAGCAGAGGCGGCAGCATCCTCAGTAGGCGGCGTAGCCTGCTTCTCCACCTCTACCGTCTTTTTTGCAGCGGTTCGTTTGCGGACAGTGCGCTTGGGCTTTTCAGAGGGCTGGGGATCCTCCGGCACAGTCACCACTTCCGCAGGCTCGTCGAGAACACCCTCTGTAGGTACAGTATCCTCCACAACAGGATCGGCTGCGTTTTCCGGCAAACACTCTTCTGCCACCGGCTGTTCCGCCGTCTCCTCCGGGACGATGGGAAGTGCCGGTGCTTCCGGCATCACGGCAAGTTCTTCTGTTTTCTTTCTCGGCATATTACTTTCCTCCTTAGCTCACATTTTGGTTGACATGATGGAATCCTTATCGGTTTTTACAAACTCACTGCGCCTGTTCGGCACCTTCTTTGACTTAATAAGCTGCTCTGTTTGTTTCGGTGCGGGCGAAAACACAGGGCTTTTACGCCATTCCGGGATATGGGCGGAGGCCTTGCAGTCCCGCAGCTTCTTTGCCTCGTAGTGATTGGTATAGTCGTACTTATCTACCTGCAGCACCTTGTTGCCGCGTGCGATAACCAGCGCGCGGTTTACCGGCAGGCGCAGCACCTCATCCATAGTCAGTAGCTTGCGCTTGCCCACGCCGCTGGTTTCGCGGAACTCCGGCGTGTAGTTGCTGATACGCCATGTACCCAACTGCTTGGCCTTGCTGGAGACATGGACACTGACCTCCCCGGTGCGGTCACTGAGGAATTTGGCAGTCAGCTCATCGGTGCAGCCCAGTGCAAGCTGATAGTCGCAGCAGCCCAATATCTCCTGCCATTGGTTGTAGGGATACCGGTTCTGCAAGCCCGCCAGATTCTGAAACACGCAGCTCATGCTGACGCCCCGCGAGCGGATCACACTGATCTTCCGGCTCAAGTCTGGAATAACACCGCAGGCTGTCAACTCTTCGCCCAGCACATGAACGGGGACTGGCAGCCTGCGGTCGGCACAGTTTTTATCCGCGTAACGGATCAGCTTGATAAACGCGAAGGACAGAAACAGGGACGTGAGAAAATCAAAGGTACTGTCCTGATCGGATGTGATACAGAAATAGGCACAGGGCTGCTTGCCCGGCAGCTCCATGTCAATTTCATCATGGCTGGTGATCTGGCAGATGGGCCGATTCTGAAACACCTGCAGGCGGCTGCCCAGCCCAATGATAACGCCGCTGCGCACCGTATCTGAGGATTGGCTGAACAGCGCATAGGGCGCTCTGGCAGGATGGCTGGCAGGCAGCATGGAAAAACGGTTGTCCAGCTCCTTCTCCGCGTTCAGCACCAACAGTTTGTAGACCTCGCCGATATTCCGGCTCTCCGGTGGATAACCCAGCGCCACATACAGTACCAGCGCTTTCAGCAGGTTCATCTCGGCAGCGTTCCAGAAATGGCCGCCCTTTTCGCTGCCGGTATTCCTGATGATAATGTCGCAGAAGATCTGCGCCATCAGCTCATCACCCTCAATCTCCGCCAGGCAGTTCCATGAATCAGAGTTCTCCGGCTGGATCAGGTTGAACACCTTTACCACGTAGCCCTTGCTGCGCAGATATTCGCTGGTCTTTTCGTAAAGCTCCGATTTTGGGTCGGTGATGATCAAGGACTCCTTGTGGCCGTTGTGGGCCTCGGACGCGCTTTGCAAAATGCGATTGATGCAGTAGGCTCGCGTTTTCATAGAGCCGCTGGCGCCGAACACGGCGATATTGCCGTTAAGCCGGGAGTTCTCGGGAATACATACCACCTGATTGTCCAGCTTGCCCAGTATGACGCCGCTGTGTTTGCGGATATCGGACACCAGATCAAGGACGCCCTTCATCTCCGCTTTCTCCATGAAACCAGCCGTTCCGTAGGTGCCTTTGTTGGAGTAGGTCAGGTTGCGCTCCGCGTCATACTCCCCAACATCGGAATAGCCCATGCGCATCACCATGACGATCAGCAGGCCCAGCAGCAACAGGCAAAGCCCTACGCCGATGAGCCCGCTCTTACTGAACAGTGCTTCGCAGCAGGCGGAGAAGGACAGCACCGGCGCGGCCGGGGAGCTTCCGTCGCCTGGCGTTCCGCCCGCATCCTTCCACTGCTGATAGTTCCGGACGAATTGCGATAGATAGCCGCCGCCAAACAGCAACCCTGATAGAAATAGCGGGAGGGCGAATAGCAGAGTTCGCAGTTTCTTTTTTTCTACGGAAAAAACCTCCTCTCGAACGCAGCAAAGTCAATGGCCTGCACAACAGCCCTGTCGCCGCAGTAGCGGCGCAGCACTTCGGCCTGATGGTCGAAGCAGATCAGGATGCCATAGCGGTCTTGAAGTCGCAGTGCCGTATCGAACCGCCTGATCCGCGGCAGGTCACAGTCATAGGCAAACAGCACCGGCGCACCCTCCGGCGTCATGGCGTCATTCTCCACTGTTTCACTCAGCTGCCGGGGCCCCAGATCAAGGAGCAGCAGCTCGCGCAGGTCATTGTCCAGTTCTTTATCACAGAGGAGGCGCAGCAGCACCTCTCCATGATGGTCGTTGGTCAGGAAGCAGAACCGCTCATAGCTGCCATCCAGAACGAAATAGTTTTTGCCACCCTGATCAGTCAGCAGCTCATAGGCCAGTTCCATGCTATCACCCAGCAGGAGACCCCGCACCGCATCCGGGTGATACTGGTGCGGCATTCGTTCACGGCACAGCACCGTCTGCATGAGTGCCTTTGTCCGCATCTCAGCTTTATAGCTCCATTTCATCAGCGCGTTGCCCATGTTGTAAACCACGTGGATATGCTGCGGTGTCAGCAAAACACCCACGGACCGGGCACCACGGATTTTAACAAAGGTCGTCCCCATCTCCTTGATCTCACGGGATGAGTAGAAGGCAGGGGTGCAGATGCTACCAGTCGCTGTTTCACCGGGACGGAATACGCCTAGCTTTTCATCGCGGAAGATACTAACGTTGGCGTTACGCATGGTGATCAATGTCTGCGAGACACGGTGGAGTCGAAGCCGCTGCTCCGGTTCACTCCTGATGTGGTTGGTGGCGCAGGATCCGGACAGGTAGAAAGAAAACCTCTCCTGGTTGTGCTCCAGCAGCAGCTTTTTCGCCGCGGCGGTGAGCCGGTATCCACGCAGTCCGTTCTTGTAGTAGGACAGCAAAAGCCGCTGACGCTTCAGCGACTTGACCACGTTCTCTTTGTAGCTGGTGCCACCGGCGAGCCTGCTCAGTTGGCTGGCCGGCAGCTCACCGGACAGGGCGACCAGCGCCAATAGCTGATAGGCTTGTGATAGGCTACCGGGAGCTTTCTGTGGTAGGGTACTCATACTGACCACCTCCTTCTGGTGTGCAGTACCCAGACTGCCATGACCACGGTATTTTTCGCCCGCACCGGTCATGTGAAAATGCCCGGAAACACAGGCTTTGCCGTACCATCGTCATGTGTACTGTTTTTGACACGGTCGAAACACTATAAATCGGATATAGATCTGAGCCGATTCTCGCGGTCCGAAAGCCAGCCCTGAAAACGCTCCTTATCCATCACCGACACGCGGGTACAGTCACCATCGCCGATCTCCGTCGTGTTATAGGCATCGCACAGCAGACCTGTATCATCCTCCATAACGAAAGTGGCAATCACATCCAAAAGCTGCTTGAGCTCCAGATTGTCATAGTCACGCACCCGGTTGGGCGACAACTCGCGGCTGTAGATATGAGAAAAGCAGACAACACAGTGCCGGAACTTGGGCAGCGTGTGTGTCTGCGCATACTTACTAAGCGTGTAGTAGATGGGGTCTGTCAGATACTCGCAGCTATGCTTCTTGCTCTTCTTAGGCAGTAGGCAGGGGAGCGTGATCTCCAGTATGCCATCTTTCTCTATAACAGAGATGCCCTGCATGACACCAGCCGATGTCAAATACTCGGCTTTTCGGATGGTGGTCGTCTCATAGATCAAGTGCCGCAGCCGGCAGGCAATGACCTCACCCCGCAGTGCGGCCTCTGTGGACAGCATTTCATAGTTATCTGAATGCCGCTGGATATTCGTGTTGTCCATAGCGTAGAGCGTGTTGGACAGGCGGGTGATCTCATTCAAAATGCTCTCTATCCGCTGCGAGAGGGTGGCTCTATCCACAAGGTTCCTCCTTCCTGAAGTACTGTACGCAGCCCTGCTCATCCACCATGCAGTAGGCGGCGATATGAGGGATGTGCAGGTGCTGCATTTGGTCTTCTTCCTCAATGATAACGAGCCGTTGCCCGGAATCATCTTCCGCGGCCAGCGCGTGCTGCAGCAACGCTTCCTTACCCGGGCCTACATAGACAACCTCATATACCTCGCCATCGGCGAAGAATACCAGCTTTGCCGGCATATTGTCAGGGCTGTGATACTCCACCTTTTCGATAAAGTCCAGCAGCACCCATAGTGCCGCTGTCAGTTCTCTGTCCTCGCGGCAGTCAGGGACATCTCCGTAGCAATCCCGGTCAGTGTTATAAAATATCCGCTGCTGCTTGACCAGATAGCGCAGCAGGTTTTCAATCACGCCCTCCTTGCCCGGATACAGGCGTAGAAGCTGGTCACGGCGCATGCAGTGATAGACGGTTATGTTCCGCAGCAGCTCTGCGGCCTCCTGTCCATAGATCTGCTCTCTGTTTCTCATAGGCGGCATCACCTCCGTAATGCGTATTAACTCCGTATTATATGCGTATTGATTTTGTAATGCGTGTTATCTCCGTATAAACGCCGTATTAGGCTTCCGGACGTTTCATGCGGCGCAGCAGGTCAAGCAGCTCGCGTCGGTCTGTGGTAATAAGGTCGCGTTCCAGTGGGCTGGCCTTGATTTCCACCGTGATATTGTTGTTATTGCTGCTGATCAGGCCATTGCCCCGCTCAAAGTGGGTGATCTCCATGACCTCCGCTTCGGAGAGGTGCAATACCTGCTGAACGCGCTGGGCTTCCTCGTCCTCCAGATTCAAGATGACTTTCGTGCGGCAGTTGTTGATGATGCCCTTGCCGTACTTGCCGTTGTCCAGGGAGAAGAAGTCGTTCAGATCCTGCGTCGCGCAAATGCCGCTGCCGGAATAGGCGCGGATGGTCTTGAAGATCTCCAGCACCATTTCAGCCGCCAGACGGTTACCGATGCCGAAGGTGCCGGAGCCGCCGCCGATGAGCTGCCAGCATTCGTCGATGAAGATGGCCTTTTCCTCCGTGCGGTTGGCTTTGGCTTTATCCCACACGAAATCCAGAGCTACGAACATCCCGATAGGCAGTAGATCACCGCTGAGTTCCGAGATGTCCAGCACCGTGAATTTGTTGTCCAGATTCACATTGGTCTGCTGGTTGAAGGTGCTGGCCGAGCCGTGTACAAAGCGGTTGATGATGTTGGAAAGGCGTTTGGTATCGCTTTCCTCCCGCAGAACGTCGTAGAGGTCGCCCAGCACAGGCATCTGGCGGTAAACGTTGGGGTTATCCGGATCACTGAGAGAAGCGTTATCATGGGTGATACCTTTCCGTGCGTAGGTACGAATCAGGGCATCGTCCAAAAGCTGTTTTTCCTCATAGGACATATCGGGGATCAGCAGGGCAAAGAAGATATGGAGCCGCTGAATTTTTGCTGCCAGCTCAGAGCGTTCGATACCGGGGCCATCCAGCGTTTCCTCCACGGACTTGTCTATCTTGCGTATCTCCAGCACGTTGATGCAGCTTTTGGAGGCGGGGGAGATACTGATAAACTCGCCGCCTGTGTTGATGCAGGCACGGTGGAACTCATGACCTTTCAAGGGTGCCAGCATGAAAACCTGTATGCCCTTACGCCGCATACGGAGTGCCATCAGCAGGATCAGGAAGGTCTTGCCCGCGCCGCTGGTGCCGCATACGGCAATATTGGCGTTTTTATAAACCTTGGAGTCAAAGATGTCGATGATGACCGGAGAGTTGTTGTACTTGTTCAGGCCGAACAGGATGCCGTTTTCATCACTCAGCTCATAGGACGTGAAGGGATAGCAGCTTGCCACGCCGGTGGTCAGCGCATTGCGCTTGGAGCGTTCAAAGAGGTGCTTCTCCATGCTGACCAGCGGCAGCGACGATAGAAACGCCTGCTCCTCATGAAAGGCGCAGCTGCACACGTCCATATCACGGGACACGAGCAGTTTTTTCAGTTCATTGACCTTCCATTCCAGTTCATCCACTGTGGGAGCTGTCACTGCGATCAGCAGGTTCAGGTAATAAAAGTCCTCGTTGTTGCTCAGCCCTTCCTTCAGGAAGTAGCCACTTCGGATAGCACCATCCAGATCATCAAAGTCCGTGTTGGTATCGCTGGCGTCCTTGATCTTACTGCGATTGATACGAAGCTGCTGTCCCAGCCGCTGTACCATGCGGGCTTTCGGCTGGCGGCTGATGAACATATCCAGGTCAATGCCATCCCCGGCGTTGACGATAAGGGACAGCCAGCCGGCTGGTACCTGCGCCTTATAGCCGGTAGAGGGTACCAGCAGATAGGCGTAGTAGAGTCCGTCAATACAGATATGCCGCCCGTTGGCGAAGTCGATGGTGTCAGGGGCAAAGAACTCCGTACAGGGAATGGCGTCGATCTCAGATTCCAGCCCTTTCTCCTGATACTGGGCAACGATCCGGCGAACTCGATCCGGCAGCGATGTAGTGGTGTTGCGGCACAGCAAATGGTAGAGGGTATCGACCGTAAATTCATCATCGTTTTCCGGGATCAGCACCTCATTGCCGCATTGCTTGAGATAATTGACTGCGGTGCGGGCTGCCGTTTGCAGGGAGGCAATGGCCTCCGCTTCCTCGTTATCCCGTTTCCGGCCTGCCCATGCCTCATATTCAAATACCATGAAGAACCGGCGCGAGGTGGCTTCCCGTGCACCGATCCGGTCAATGAGCGTCAGGTAGTCCTGCTGCAGCAGGCGACAGTTTTCATCGGTTTCCTGCGCCATCTCCCGCTGCACGATCTCTCTGTGCCGGTTCAGGTCGGCACGCTTTGCAATGACCTTGATCTGCATTTTGACCGGGCTGATCTTCAGAAACGAAATAAACGAATAGATGATGTTTCGCTGCTCTCTGGCACTGCGCAGCAGGAAGTTGATAGGTATAACTTCGACAATCTTCAGGTAACGGTGATCCCGTGTGTAGATGATGCCGTTTTCGATCTTCTCCACAGGCAGGTATTCCGCCACTGGATTGATGTACTTGGGCGCGTCGTCACCGCTCTTAGCTTTTCGCTTCCTATGTTTTTTCCGCTTGTCCTGTTCCTCTTCATTGCGTGTAATAACACGGCGGTTGCAGAGATATTTCAGAACAAGAAAGATAAATGACGAGAGGCTTTCGCCGTTGATGCCAACCAGCGCGATGATGCCAAGAGGCAGTGCGGTCAGGCACAGAATGATGATCTTGGCAGTCAGCGTCAGTGCGGACACCGAGAACACCGGTATGCCGATAGCCAGCACGATAACCAGTGCCTCGGCTGTGTTGCGGAGCTTCAGCAGTCCGCCGAAAAAAGTCCCGCCTTCAATAAAATTGGGCGGGATGATATAGGTGTCATATTCATTTGGTTTACTCACATTTAGTTCTCCTTCCTACCCTATGATCCAGAAAGGCCCACCAGCACCGGCACGGCCGCTGGCTTCATTCAGGATGATAGCCAGATCCCATGCCTGTTGGCTTCGGGTATAATTGGCAGGGTCGGCCACCAGTATCTTTCCGTTCTCCACACCGCGCAGCACGATGAAGTGTCCTGAGCTGGTGAAATGACCTTTCAGCATGATTGCCACCACCAGCTTGCCTTGAGAGAGCGCATCCACAATGCGCTGCCCTTCTGTTTTCCCGCAGCCTTGTACCGGAAGCCCCCACGCTTTGGCAGCACCGGGGATCAGCGAATGGTAGGAACCGCTTCTACTGCACCAGTAACCGTTTTCATAGGCCCAACGTGCCATCTCAACGGGATCGACCGTCTCGTTGGTCAAAGAAGATACCACCATTGCCATACAGGTAGGCCCGCAGCCGTAGGTGCCGATGTCGTCGGTGCCGTAGGGCTTGTGCGCGTACCGCTTGTCCAACTGATTATAGTAGACCACCTGCGTCGCGCCATCCGAAAAGCGAATGTCGCCCAAAGATACAAGGCCGGCGGACTCGGCGGGCAGCAAGCCCTGCATCATACCATCGCCCAGGAATACGCTCAGGTTCTGGGCGTAGTTTTCCGCCAATCCCTTTTGTTCGTCCGACAGAGCGAATATCTTATCCTCAAAATAGGCCTCTCCGTTGTAGACGATGGTATATATCTTCCATATCTCTGTTACTTCCGTTTCCGTCACCGTGACCTTACCGGTTTTGGGATCCGTATTCGTTTCCG